>Ga0182024_10007492_pt1 | contig 23500 bp, 18 predicted proteins | sample P32metaG_FD_120480 | JGI IMG/M metagenome (GOLD analysis project Ga0182024, IMG submission 120480) | Permafrost microbial communities from Stordalen Mire, Sweden - P3-2 metaG (Illumina Assembly) | ecosystem: Environmental > Terrestrial > Soil > Wetlands > Permafrost | place: Sweden: Stordalen... | reverse complement strand
TTGGGATCAACACCGGCGGCCCCGGCGCCGCCGGCAGTCACCGGGCTCAGGATCACGACACACATAGCTAGGATGAGCGCGCCGGACGCTACAAGCCATGCCCGTCTGGCGTTGAAGCTCCCCCACACGCATCGTGTCGCCACTCGCCGCATCGCAGCTTAAACATCGGCTGCGCCGCGCAGTTGCGTGAGGGCATCCACCTCACTCTCCAGCATGCTCTTCAGTTTTCAAAGTCCGCTCGGGCCATTCCTGCTCGACCCAAGATGCTGCGGTCCTGCCGGTGCCGCTTTCCTTCCGGTGCCGCGCTGCCCCCGCCCATCCGTGTCCCTGCTCGAGGGACCCCCGTGGGTTCGCCGACCCGAACCGCGCCGGACACCGTCAACCAACATAGAGATCGCTTGCGACGGTACTCTCGGCCCCGGCTCCCTGTGCCGCTTCGGCGAGAACCCCCTCAAAACACAACCGTCCGCCGACCACTGGTGGGAGGAGACGATGTTTGCGCCCCGCTCGAACAGAAAGCTCGACACCGCGGCGCGCCGGTGTCAGGAGTCTTCCGGGTCCATGATTTTCATAAGTGCCTGGAGGTGTTCGACCATCTCGTTTGATGCGGCCGTCGAGGTCGTGAGCACTTGGACACACGGCAGGGTGAGTGCAGCGAACTGGTCGGTGGAGATGTGGTCGCGGAGCACGAACGCGATTGCGACGTACTCGATCGGTGGGGCCGCGATCGTCGCGACTCCCGGCAGGACCGTGTTGATGATCTCGACCATCTCCTCGAAGCTGTCCGAGTGTTCTTGGAGTGAAGCGACGAGCGCCGGTGGAATGTCCTCGCGGCGCGGGAACGCCGAGCGGAACGCGGAGGTCAGGACACCTTGCTTGGCTTTCCATGCGGCATCTTCGGTGACCTCGAGCAGCCCAATGGCCTGCGCGATATCCATGACCTCTGCCAGGATGGTGGGATCCGGCGGTGACCACCTGGTCATCAGGAGCGGGTCGATAGTGCGGTCGGTCAGTTGCCAGCAAGCCTCGATGACTTTCCGGACGGTGGTCCCGTCCGGACCGAATCGCTCATCCTGTCCGGCGTCGTCCATCACGATTGGTGGGGGCTACGGCGACACTACGCGAAACCCGCCTGCATAGCGTAGCGCGGGGCGTTGGGTCAATCCAGCTTTGGGCGCTGTAGGAAGTCCCCGCTCAAGATTTGCATGTAGCGCGCCAGCACGAGCAGCTCGGGTCGGGGTTCTCACCTTGCCGGGAATATGAACACAGGACCTTCGCAAGCGCCGCGGCCAGGAGAGGGGAAATGGCCACGGCGCTCGCGCAGACCCGGCGCCAAGTCCCTTCAGTGCCGGAGCCTCTTCGAGCCCCGCCGACCGGATGGGGACGGGAGGCGACGCTCGAACAGAGCCCGTGGTCAGACCGCCACCGGGGCCCGCCGCGTCCGTGCGGCGGGCCCCAGCTGTGGCTAGGTCGGATACTTCGTTGCTATCTCGGTGCTGCTATTCGCTTTCTCTTGCGGCTTCCGCGCCCGACTGTTCCAGTGTCCCGTTCAGGATCGCTGTGTTGTTGCCAGACGGCGAAGGCAAGCCGAGTTTGGCATTGATCAGGGGATCGATCAGGGATTCGAATGCTTTCCCGCCGCAGCCCTTTGCAACCGGCACCGCGAACAGATTGTCCACGAGTGAGTTGTTTTTGATCACCAGGATGCCGCCTTCCGCCCTGCTCGAGAATTCACCGATTTTACCCGTGATCGATGTATTCGGGGGTGGTGGTTTGGTCGTCCCGGTCGTCAGTTTGAGGACGATCGGTTCGGTGCTGGACCCGATGTAACATTCACTTCCGAGTAGCGGGTTTTCCAGCTTGATCTTCACCGGTAGGCCAAGCGCTGGGATGCCAAACGCTTCATAGAGTATGGGATTCTCCAGCGACGCCTCGCTCAGGAATATCGAGCTCAGGCTCTCGGGAGGCGTGGGTAGTGCGAGTTCCGTCGTCGCGGTCACGGTGTTGAGTTTGCTTTTGACGATTTCTTCGCACACTTTCCGCTCGAATTCGTTTTTGATTTCTTCGCATTTGATGCCGAGAAGCCCTCCGGGAACTTTCTGCGGGGTTTTGGACAGCGTGTTACCGTCCTCTGCTTCCACGAACGGCATCCGGAATTCGGCTGCGACTTCTTCCTCGAACCCGCCCTGCAACGTAATGGTTTTTTCGATCGGCACTTTTGTTTTTTTCGTGCCGATAACGAATTCGCCGCTTTCGGTCCGTGCGACAATGCAGCCGTGAACTTCGGCGTTGCTCAGAGGGCAGTCATAAAAGACCGCGTATTCTCCTTTGGGCGCCGCCAGAGCCGGCGACGCGGCGCTCAGAACACCGAGCGACGCCGCCAGCGTAATCAATGCGAACAGCGCCGGGCGACGAAGCCCGCTCACCTGGGTAAGGTATTTCTTGAACATCTTGCTTCACTTCCTTTCGAGAGAAACGTCATTGCCTTGTCTTTGAGGTGAAAGTGTTGGAATGTTGGCGCCCGCCGTCATCGGGCATGATGATTGGAGCTAGCTCCTGAAGCTCGCCCTCACCTCCTTGCTCTGCTTCTGGCCCCTGCTCGGCGTGAAGGTCAACTTGACCTCGGTCTCGAGCCTGCCGGCCTTCCTCTGTTTCAAGGTGAACGTCAGGGCTTCCCGGCCGCCGTAGGTTTTCGAGCCGCTCGTGACGCTCTTGCCGCTGGCGGTCACCTTGCCCGCGCCGGGCGCATACACGGAGAGGGTCAGCGTCTTGCGCTTGACCCTGGAGGAGACGACAGCCAGCGCGCTGGGGCAGCCTTCCACGGCGATCGTCGTGCTCTCATGGATTTCGGCCCCATTCTGGCCGACGAATTCTGTGGGCATCGCCAATTTCTGATTACACAGATTCCCATTCGCGGCCAGCGCGGAGTACTGCTTCTCTGGCAAGGTCAATTCAAACGTGTTGAAGGGCTGGTCGGGGACGGTCTTGAATGTTGTGCTGGTGATCCCGGCCTTTGAGATGAACGTCGTCCCCACGAGGTCGATCTTTACGCCGTAGCCTTGCAACAGCATCGTCAAGGACGGGAAGGCTTCGCCGCCGTGGCTTACGAAGATCGCGGGGCCTTCTAGAGGTACGGGTATCAGGGGTGTGTGGACGACCGCGTAGCCGATGTCCGATTCCGCAGGGCAGTTCGCGGGGTTCAGTTCGAACTGGGCATCCGTGCACGCCTTTTGCAACGTGGTCAATCTCGATGGCAGAGCCTTCGGCAGTTCGACTTTGACCCTCGTGATATTGGCCTGGGTACCCATCGATCCCGCCGGCTCTTCGACCTTCGTCGTCAGGCTCGCACCATCGGCTTTGCTCGTTTTGCCGCTCGTGGAGACTTTGAACTGCGGGGCGAACTTCAAGCTCGCGCAGTTCGTGACCTGGAACGGGATCGATACCGGCGAGCTGGCGCCTTCAGCGCTGTTGACGCTCCCTGTGACCTGCATCGGGCTACACGACGTCGGGTTGAACGTGAACCCAGGACGGGTGATATTGACGTTGACGTGCTTGATCTGCAGTGGGATACCTTCGATGATCGACGGGATCGCATAACCCTCGGCCGGAGTGTTCGTCGTCACCGTCAACGCCGCGGTCGTCGGGTTGACTTCGATCTTTGCTCTGACGATCACCGGCCTGCCTTCCTGCAGGTCAAACGGGCCGGCCTTCGCGGGGTTCACAATCGAGAGTCCGAACGGGGCGCCCTCGTACGGGCCGGTGATATAGACCTTGCCGCCCGTCACGCTGAACGGGTCGTTGCCCAGCCCGACGCTGACGACCGTTTCGCCGATTTCGCTTTCCGGGCCGCACGTCCCCGCGTTCGCCTGCGCTTCGCCACACAGCTTCACGTTGGATAGCAAGCCCGAGAGGCCAGCGGGGTAGTGCAGCGTCACCGACTGGATGCTCTGCTGGCCGTCTTCACGGGAGAGCGTCGTCGTCAGCGGGCTGAACGAGCCGGCGTTGATGTTCGTCGTACCCGACTCCAGTGACGGGGAGAACGGAAGGGTGGCGCCGGGGCAGGGGGTGCCGTTCGGTTCGCTCACCGTCGCCGGGCCGGACGTGATATGAAAGGACGACGACGGCGTCGCCGGGGAACCGGATTCGGGCGCCGACCACGGCACGAACGACGTTTCCGTCGTATACGTCCCACACAGCGCCGGCGTCGCCAACGGCGCGCGGTCAGTGCCGTAGAATTCGAGCTTCAGGTCGCTGAACGGCAGCTGTGGCGTGTTTTCAAACGTCGTGGTCAACTGGCCCGTTTCCGGGTTCGGGCTGACCTTCCCCGCGAGCTTGACCAGGACACCCGCCTTCGGTTCTTCAGCGACGAGATACAACGCCACGAGCGACGAAAACGGGTTTTCGGACAGACCCGCGAAGTTCTGTGGCGCCGCCAGGTACACCGAGCCTTCCAGTTCGCCTTCCAGCAGCGGCGTCTTGATCTTCACGTTCGCGACCTTCGACGCTTCCGGACAGTTCGCGCGCTGCTTCGTTTCCAGGTTGATCCCCGACACTTCGTGTTTTTCTTCGGCTGCTTCTTTCTGCGGTTCTTCCTTGCCCGTGAGCTGCGAGCACGCCTGCAACCCATCCGCCGCGCTCGGGCTGAGCTGCACGCCGGCGGGCAGCGTGACCGTCGTGTCCTTTACGTCGGCCTCGGCCAACCCCACCGGGTTGAGCGTCGCTTCCTGGGGCACGTGTAGATGGACGTTCAGCCCCGTCGGGGTGCTCCCGGCCGTGCCATCCGGCTGCGCTTCGATCGACGGGCTGAAATCGAGCTTTTCACAGCCCGACAGCTCCGGCAAGGCTGAGGGCAGCGATACGAAGCTCCCCGGATCTTCCCACGAGTCGACGCTCAACGTCGCCGTCCGCGGCGCCCCACACGATGTTGGATTGGTCAAAAACGGCTTCACCGCCACGTTGGCAGGACAGCTTTGACCCGTCGATTCATACGTCGTGTAAAGTCCTTCGCGTTCGTCCTTGAACAGGCATTTCCCGCGGAGCGGGTCGTGGATCGGTTCGGCGGGCACCCCCCAGACCGTCACCGTGTTTCCATAGACCTCGGCGGCCTCGGAGATGTTGGGGGCCTTGACCGTCAACCCATAGTCACCGCCGGTGCGCACCGACACATCCAAGAGTATCGGGACGATTTCATTGAACCTGAAGCCAAGCTCGGCCGCGACGCCCGGCGAGGATTCTATATTATAGACAGAGGCGGAGACGGTAAGGACATGCTCTTCAGAGGCGCCTGCTACGACGTACCCGTTCTCGACACCAACCGCCGTATCATCCGGACAAGGGTGAGCTTTTTCACCATGTACGAATTCATAATAGGTGCACCTCGGCGTCGCTTCGGGGTCTCCGACGAAGCCCGCCGGCAGTTCGACCCGGACATCCTTGAGACTGCCTTCCGCCACCGGCACTTCCGGGCTCAAGACGAAGCTTGTCGTCAGGTCGGGGTGCGAGCCGGCCTGGACATCGGGGAAGCCGATCTGGCTGGGTTCGGTCGTGGGGTTGGTCGCCGAGACTTCGAAGCTCTGCAAGCCGAGGGCGGCCATCGCCGAGGGCGCGAACACCATTGACGCCGCGGCCACGAGCACTCCACACAGCAGCCGGCGCATCACTTCCTCGCCTTCTTGGAGTGCGTACTGGACCGCTTCGCCTTCTGCTTGACGCACTTGCCGTGCTTCTTGGCAAAGCCCTTCTTGCACGGCTTGGGCTTGGGCTTCGCTTTCGCCTTCACCGCCGGCTCGACCGCGACCGGAGCGAGGTTGCCGGCGCCGGAGAACGTCGCGCTCGCGGGCGCACCGAAGATCGCCGGCTGCGGCGTTACGGGCGGCTTACAAGAATCGCCGTTATCACACGCGGGCGGAGAGACGGACACCGGGAAGCCACCATCAACCCTCGCGTCGTAGACATCGATACGAAAATCCATGTCCTGTGGGAGCAGCTGATCCGCGGTCGCGATGAACACATCGTCGCCGCTGGGACTGGCGTCCAGGAAAGACGAGTCGTAGCTGCCCGCCCCATCGGAGATCAGATGGACATGGCCGTCCTCATACTCATAGACATTCTGGCGGCCGTTGCTGGCATGCGGCACGAGCGCATCGCGACTGTCGAAGAACAGGCGGCTGCCATCTTCAGAGAAATTACGCGGCGTGTAGTAGAAGGGCGATGCCGCATTTTCTATTTCGGAGAGGCGCGATGGTCCGACCGGCCGCGCGCCACTCGGGTTGCACGACACGCAGACGGGATTGTCAGGAGATGCAGGCTGTGTGGCATCGTAGGAGAAGACCTCCTGATCGGCTTTACCGGTATTGGCGTCGGTGTTGTCATAGCCCGTCAGGCTCTTTTCCGATAGGAACGCGAGGTGTGTGCCATGCGGCGTGATCCGAGCCGTATTGTTCGCCGGGCCACCAATTCCAAACCCGGCGATCAGCCCGGCCTTCAGCCAGTCTTCGGAATCGCCACCGGCGAGTGTGGCGATGAACGCCGGCGGCGTCCATTCCGTGCCGTTGTAATGCTGCACATAGAGATTGCACGTCGCCCCAGGCGGTGATTCATTGGGATGAGCCGCGCAATTCCCGGGAGCGGCGCCGGGTGCGAGGACCCCATCGGCTACATAGTAGACATACGAGCCGTCTTCCCCGGCCGTGACCAAGCCGAGCACGGCGGCGCCTTCGAGATCGCCTGCGTTGGTGTCGACCGTGAGATCGGTCAGCACACCGCTTTCGAGATCATACTCGTAGAGGTTCGCCGCGTTGTCTTCGCTGCCGGTGTTCGCGTCTTCGGTCAGCTCCGCGCGGCTGTCGAAGAACACCTTTGAGCCATTTACGCTCGCCCCCAGGTATTCCGCCCGCTGAGGCCCATGGGAATCGGCGGTCGTGCGCTGGGATGCCGAAACCTCGACCGTGCAAGCATCGCTGGACACCGTGCATTCTTCGCCGTTCAGGGGACTCTGTGGCTGTTCGGGGTTCTCACGCACATACAGCTGCCCATAGTCAGCTGTATGTTCTTCGTTGTTCGTGAAAAAGACCCGCAAACCATCATCGGAGACCGCGTGCCACCGGTCGGCGGTCGTGAAGCCTGCAACAGTAGTCAACCCTCCGGCCTGAGCTGCAATGGGCGTGCCGTCGTTGGCGACGTCGACCACGCTCAGCTGCCCACCCACCCACTCATACAACGGCCCTTTTCCCCTTTCGTCTGTGAAGACGATGTGGCTGAGATCCGTCGAGGCACCTTGAACTTCAGCTTCTTTCACGCCGTGCCCCACCAGCTGGTAGGAGCCGCTGGCGATATCGGCTAGATAGAGGTTTTCGCCTGCAGTTGCGTCACTGGTCAGCGGGTCTTCGTTCCGCACAACGCCCATCGACAGTTCCGGCGTGAAGACCAGCGTTTCGTACGGGGACGCGAGGTTGGTGCTATGAGACGAGTACGGCGGTGTGATGTTCTGCGTCGACCAGCCGCCCGCGTCGCGACGGGATACGTACCGGCTCAGGAACCGCGCGCCCACCGGTTCGGCAAAGCTGCCAAACGAGACATAGGTGATCGCTTCGCCGGACACCGAAGCGCGAGCCAAATCTTCAGCTTCCCCACCGGGGCCGGGGAGCAGAATGTCGTTGTCGTTCTTATTGACCGGCGAGACCATCTCATAGGCCCGACAGTCGGGGAGCGCCAGTGCGAAGGGCTGTTCGGTGCGGAGCTGTTCGTTGGGGCAGGGTTCCGGCACAGAGCCAGCCTGCGCCGCGGTATCAGCGAACGTCAAAGCGCCCGCCAACGCGCAGAGAACCGCTAACACCGAATGACGCACAGTAGGAGCAGGGGGCGAGATTATCGTCACTCCCTGCTCCTAACCGCGTCTGCTATCTACTTTTTATCTTGCTCGTAGAGCCGCTCCGCTTTCCAGGCTCACTTCGTCTCTGCTTTCGAACAGCGCTCTTACGCCGAACGCTTCGAGCGTGTCTCCTGGGAGTTCAGGACTGGGGAGGTGAAGTTCTACCTCGCCATTCGAGAGGTTAATGACTTCCGCCCCCACGTTACCTTTTACTTTTGTTTCTGGGTATTCGGAGCAGGTGCCTTCGAATTTGAGCGTGACGAATTCTTTGGTCGTCGCATTTTGTTCGAAGTTATCGACGAGGATTTCCTCTTCGCCTACCGGTCGTTGTTCGAGTTTCGTGGGGATGTTGGACAATACGATGGTGCCATTTGATTGACCCGCTGATTTAACCAGACATCCTGGTTGTTTCGTTGTGCATCCCGTAAACGTAATAGTTGATGCTAGGTCGGTCCCAGGTTTGCCACCGGTTATTGTCCCTTTATTGGTGACTTCTGTGCAGGATACAACTTTGCCGCCGGCCGTCAGTACCTCGGGACCACTGCCAGGTACTTTTTTAGACGTAATGTTTTCTGTTACACCGGCTCCCAGCACCTCCCAGGAGAATTTTCCTCCCGCTGCTTTTGTTGCGCATTGGTTCGTTGTATATTCTTCGGTGCCTTCTTTTTTGCACACTTCCCACTCGTCTACAGAAACCTTGACCTTGGTGAATTCGCCTGTGCCTACGTGTGCTGTGGTACATGTGTTGTTTGAGAATCGCGATGGTTCTCCAGCTTTGACTTTTGCGCACCATTCGCCGGGTTTGATTTCTTTTTCCATTTTTTCTATCATCACCCATTCGGCTGGCGTTGAAGCTACTTTTTCTTCGCATTTCTTTGATGATGAGTAGTTACCCGTTCCTGCTACGGCGACCGGATAACACGTCGTCATCACCTTGGTGAATTCGCCTGTGCCTACGTGTGCTGTGGTACATGTGTTGTTTGAGAATCTCGATGGTTCTCCAGCTTTGACTTTTGCGCACCATTCGCCAGGTTTGAGTTGCGTTTCTACTTTTTCGACTTCGACGTATTCGTTGGTGGTGCCCACCGGGGTTGTGCAGGTGTTTTTTTCCCAGTGCCCGGTTCCGGGTTCAGCGACTTTCAGACAGTCCGCCGCTGAAGCCGAAGCCGACGAGACCGCGCCGAGCGCGAACACGGCCAGTAGGCTGATCATGAGTGTTCTGAGTCTCATCGTTTGCTGCTCCTTTGCTCTTGGTTGTGTTGGTCGACGGCCCGGTCCCCGAATCCGCTTCAGGAGGCCTGTGGCCGCCGTTGTGTCGTACGGTGCGGCGCCACGTGGCGCCGCACTGCTCCCGAGGATGCCCAACTCCTCGAAGAAGTCAAGGTTTTGTGTGGAATGTTTCCTAACTCGTCAGTCATCTGATCGTGAACACCTCATTGACGACGTGCGCTGTCCTGCCGTGGCCGCTTACGAGCGTGAGGTTGTAGTGGCCGGCGGCCAAGTACCCACTCGATCGCAGTACCAGCCGCATACGCCCGTGCACGCGGCGCGCGCTGCCCGTCGCGTAGACCACACCGGCGCGTGAGAGCGAGGCGCGTGCCACGGAGCCCGTGGCGGTGAACTTGGCCGTGCCAGAGACGAGCTTAGTCGTACACTTCTGTTTCTTGCCGACCTTCTTGCACGTCACGAGCTGCACCTTGCCCGCGGGACCGGCGGGACCCTGTGCACCCGCAGCACCCGCGGGGCCCTGTGCACCAGCCGCTCCGGCAGCGCCTTTTTCGCCCTGTGCACCGGCCGCGCCGTTCGCTCCCGCGGCGCCTTTTTCGCCCTGTGCACCGGCCGCACCAGTTCCACCTTTTTCACCGGGAGAACCTTGTTTGCCTTCCGCACCGGACGAACCAGTTTCGCCCTTTTCACCATTTTCGCCCTTTTCGCCTCCCACGCTGCTCGTACCCGTGCCCACCAGCCCGATCGCATTTGTGCCTTTATCCGTGAACCACATGCCCCCGGGACCGGCCGCGATATACCCCGGGCTGCTGCCGCTCGGGAGACCGAAGCTAAACTCGGTGATCGCTCCGTTGCGCGCCACCCGCCCGATCGCCTTTGTCGTGCCCTCATCGGTGAACCACATGTTGCCTTCGGGACCGGCTGCGATCCCGTATGGGCTGGATCCAGTATTCAGTCCGTCGCTATCACCGAACTCGGTGATCGCTCCACTCGGTGTAATCTCGCCGATCGCTTCGGTAGCGCCATCCGTGAACCACATGTTGCCATCTGGACCCGGCGCGATCTGATACGGATAGGCTCCACTATTCAAGCCGCTACTGAACTCGGTAATAGCACCACTCGGTGTAATCTCGCCGATCGCTTCGGTAGCGCCATCCGTGAACCACATGTTGCCATTGGCACCCAGTCCTATGAATTCTGGTTCACTCCCGGGATTGCCGCCATTGCTGGCAACGTCGAACTCGGTGATCGTGCCACTCGGCGTTATCTCACCGATCGCCGGTGTAGTACCCTCATCGGTGAACCACATGTTGCCATCGGCACCCGCCGCGATCGCGAACGGGACGGCTCCAGGATCTAATCCGGAGCTGAACTCGGTGATCGTGCCACTCGGCGTTATCTCCCCGATCGCCTTTGTTTCACCGTTGACCGTGAACCACATATTACCGTTGGCGCCGAGCGCGATATCGATTGGCTGGGAGTTTGCCGGGATTCCGGTGCTGAACTCGGTGATCGTGCCACTCGGCGTTATCTCCCCGACCGCTGCGGTAGCGCCATCCGTGAACCACATGTTGCCGTTGGCGCCGAGCGCGATGTCGTATGGCTCGGCCCCGCTGTTCAACCCGGAGCTGAACTCGGTCACCGATCCCAACGGCGCCGCGTACGCGGCGGCCGCAGACAGCATCATCGCTGCAACGAAGCCGGCGAGCGACGCCACGACACGCGCGCCGCACACCCTGTCGAAGACCCTGTTCATGTTGCATCCTCCCCTTAGACGAGCCCAGCTCGGGCATGATCGATCCTGTGCAGCGGACGGACAGCGCAACGCTGCCTGGCGCCGCACTGCTCCGAGGATTCCCCCCTCCCTCGAAAAAGTCAATGTTTTGGGCGAATGTTTCCTAACTCGGCCAGCCAGCCCGTTTTGTGGGGGCGGCCGTGCGATGGCGTCGTGGACGGATTGTGTAGGCTGCGCGTGCTCCTGACGGCCCTTTTGGGGCCGGCTTGGGGTGTTGCCGGTGCCGGGGTGCCCGAATCCGAGAAGTACCATCAGACGCCTCGGCGCCGGTTTTTTTGTTGCCCGCGCACGCACGCGGTGGTGCGCATCTGCCCCTGCTCGCCCGTGATCGCCTGCGCGGCCTGCTGTGCGCCGATCGCCGGCGCCAGCGCCAGGTACGAGAGGACGCCTGCGGTGCTCGGCAGGTGGTGTGCGCGTCCGAGGGCGACGTGGTGGTGGATGATCCCCCAGACCGCGCCGATGGAGGCTTCGGCGGCGAGCTCGCTCGGGCGCTGAGCGGCGGGCGCGCTCGCACGGAAGCTCTCGGCGACGCCGGCTATCACGCGTTCACGGCAACGCATCCCGTCCGGGCCCGGCGCGAAGACCTCGATGAACCCCAGCCGGGCGAACACGGGATCGGCCGCGACGTACGCGCAGAGCGCATGCAGCGCGCGGTGCAGCCCGCCCGGCCAGGTACGGCCCGTCGCGCCCGCGGGAGCGACGTACGCGAGCGCGCGATTGGTGTGGTGCTCGAGCGCGGCGATGAAACACCCCTGCACGTCCTCGAAGTGCTGATCGAAGCGCTTGCGCGAAACGCGCGCGGCGACGCGGATCCTTGGAACCGTGAGTTGCCAGTAGCCCTCCTCGGCGGCGAGCCACGCCACCGCGTCGAGGATTCGCGTCCGATCGTCGCCGCGCATACCGCCATCGCCGCCGTGCATGGCGTGCGCCGCTGTACCGGGCTGTGCCGGCGCCGGCGGGTCATCGAGCTGCCCGAGCGCCGTGGCGTCCTGGCAGCGGAAGCAGAGCGCCCACTCCAGCAGCTCGTCTGCTAGGCCGGGCAGCTCGTGCGCGCGGCCGGCCAGCAGCTGTGCGCGCGCCACCCGGTGCACGCCCGCGACGATGCCCTTCACGACCAGCGGCGGCACCACGATGCGGTCGGGTGCGCGGGCGAAGCTCTGCTCGATCATCGCCTCGAACGTCGCCTCCGCGCGGCGCATGTGCTCAAGCGCCGCGGGCCCGCCGGCGAACGCCTCGACCAGCGCAAGCCGCGCCGCCTTCGGCTCGCGCGCGATCCCGCCCGCGAACGCCAAGAAAGCCAGCCGCAGCCGCTCCCACCAGTCAGGACAGTCCTTTTGCGCGGCGCCGACCAGCTTCACCGAACGCCGCACGAGCAGCTGATACACGCCAAGGAAGCACTCCTGCTTGTCCTGAAAGTGCTCGTAGAAGGTGTGCGTCGAGACCCCCGCCAGCCGCACAAGCTCGCGCACGGTGACGGCGCCGTAGCCACGCTCTGCGACGAGCTCGATCATCGCGCCATAGATCCGCGCGCGCTGATTGCAGCCCACCTGCTCTGACGCGGCGCCCGGCCCAGGGTGCAGCTTTGGATAGGACGCCCTCGGCAAGCTCGCGTCGGCCAGCGTCCGGTACGCCTCGCTGGCGCCCGGCCCGCTCCCCGAGGGCCGATCAAGTCGTGCTACAGCCATTACACCTCCAAGTCATGTACGCCGCCGATTGGGTTTCATCGGCTTTGCCCAGCCAAGCTACTCGCTCTGCGGGAGATTTCCACGGAGCGGTTTTTATCTCGGCTGGACGGGGGGCAGCCGCCGAAGCTAGTGGTGTTGGCCGCCTGCGCCGCGGCGCCCGTGAACATCAGGATGCCTGTCAACGCGCAGAGCGTCGCCAACATCGAATGACGCACAGTAGGAGCAGGGAGCGGAACGATGCCCACTCCCTGCTCCTACCTAGTCCCAACGGTTACATCTGGGGCGTCTTCTATCTACTCTTTATTTGGCCCGTAGCGCCCGTCCGTTTTCCAGGCTCAGTTCGTCTCGGCTTGTAAACAGCACAATTGCGCCGAACCATTCGAGTGTGTCTTCTTCGAGCCTAGGGCTGGGGAAGTTAAGTTCAACCGCGCCATTTGAGAGGTTCTTGACTTCTGCGGCTACTGTACCTTTTAGTTTGGTTTCTGTGAAAGGGAAGCCGTTGCAGGTTCCTTCAAATTTGTAAGTCGCGATTTCTTTTGTCGTCGCATTCTGTTCAAAGTTGTCGGCGAGAACTTTAACTTTCGTCGAGGTTTCGCGTTCTTCGAGTTTTGTAGGGATGTTGGACCATACGACTTCACCGTTTTTTCGGCCTGCCGTTTTGACGCTACACCCCGTTTGACTTGTTGTGCATCCCGTAAACAGAATTTCTGTCAGGTCTGCCGTCCCAGGTTTACCACCCGTTATAGTTCCTTTGCCGACCACTTTGGTACAATTCATTAGGGTCTTTCCACTAATGGTCAGCAGTGTCTGCGTTCCAGCTACGTGGTTAGACACAACTTTCTCTGTTTCTTTGGCTTCCAGTTTCCCCCAGGACCATTTTCCTGTTCCCGATGTTTTTGAGCATTTGTTCGTTTCAAATTTTTCGGTGCCTCCTTCTTTACATACTTCCCATTCCAAGTTGAACGCCGAAGCCGAAGCCGAAGCGACAGCCCCAATCGCGAACACGGCCAGCAGGCAGAGGATGAGTGTTCTGATGGTTCGCATCTGATGCTGCTCCCTGTGTTGTGGTGTCATTGCCGGTGCCGGGCGCCATCCGTCTGGTAGACCCACCGACCGCTGGTCACTGCTCGCCGACTGGGCTTCCAATCGACTTTGCCACGGAAACTACTCCCTCTTCGCGAGGTTTCTACGGGGTGGTTTTTATCTCGGCTCGACGGGGGGCGGCAGGGTCGCGCGAGATGGCTCGAGCGCCGCAGCGCCGGCTATGACGCGCGCGCCGCGCCGGTCGTCTCGATCGGCGCTGGTGTCATTGCCGGTGAACGCGGGCAGGAACGAGTGGTGGATGTTGATCGCCGGCATACCCACCCGCTCCGGGAAGTCGCTGCTGAGGATCTGCATGTAGCGCGCCAGCACGAGCAGCTCGGCGCGGCCGCTGCAGAGCTCGAGCATCTCCGCCTCGGGTGTCCGGCGGGTTCCCCGTTCAGGCTCAGCGCCGCGGCGGCGTGGGGGTCTTATAACTTCCCATGCCGGTGAATTTGATCGTCCCATCCGGGAGTTGTAGGTAGCGCACTGCCGGTGGCGTCTGTGAGTCCTGGCGCGTCAGGCTGCACTGCCACGCCGACTGGTTGCCGTTGGGCGAAGCGTTCCCTTGGTGGGCGTGGGGGTTGGTGGGTAGGGGGCTCAGTGCGAGGGCCGCGAGGCTCTCCACCCTCTTGCAGACGATCATCGCGCAGACATACGCGAGACGATCACGCACGAGATTGCTCAACCCTTCGGCGGAGCGCACGAAGTCGTGTCCCAGCACGTACGGACACAGGGGGTGCTCGTTGCGCTCCTCCAGGCTGAGCGTCTCCAACCAGCGCTGCAAGATCAATTCCATCAGAGCGCCTTCGGGATCCTGAGCGCTCACCTCGGCGCCGCCGTCGCGCTCAGCCACCCGTAGGCGCCGCGCAGCCTCACGCTCACCGTTGAGTGCCTCGTCGCGTTCTTTGCGCGCACGCTTGACGGCCTCTTCGCTCTCGTCGAGGGCACGCTGGGCAGCTTCGTCGCGCTCCTCGAGAGCCTGGGTGAGCTGCTCCTGCAGGCCATGGATCTTCAGGTCCGCTTCGTCCTTGACCCGGACGAGGTGCAGCGAGCGGTAGGCGAGCCACGGGTCGGCCTGCCCCTCGACGCCCCTCACTAACAGCGCGTCACGCAGGCCGTAGGCGAGCTGGCGCAGCGCCCGCAGGCCGTACTCGCCCGTGGGGTCGAACACGATCGGGTGCTCACGAGGGTCACTCTCAGGACCAAAGCCGGGGAGCCACGCGCCCGCAGATCCGTTATAAGGCGTCAGGCGCCCCGGCAGGCGCTCGTTCAGATCGAGCGAGAGCCCACCCGTCGGCAGGATGTAGATCCGCGCTCCCGGCCCGACGATTGCGCGGACATCGTCCACGTCGAGCGGCGGCCATTGCTCCTTCGCGCGCGAGGACAACACCACCACCAGCTCCTCCCGGCCCGGATTGAGCACCACCTCGGCGAGCTCCTGCACCTCGGCGTGGTTCTGCACCAGCAGGTAGGGCAGGGAGGCCGGGCCCTCAACCCGCTTGGAATGTGGCTCGGCGACGCCCGCTGGGTCGTTGGACTGTGGGCGCCACAGCCTCACGCACCGGCTCCTGGCGCCAGCAGCGTCAGGGGATCGATACCGATCCGGCTGGCGATCCGTTCGAGGCTCTTGAAGCTCAGGTTGCGCTCGCCGCGCTCGATTGCGCCCATGTAAGTTCGGTGGAAGCCCAGGACATCGGCAAATGCCTCTTGGCTGAGTCCCAGCGCTTCCCGATGGAGCCGTAGATTTTTGCCGACGGTTCGCTGAAGGTTGCCTTGCACAGCCGGAAACGGTGCCCGACCTGCTACCTGACAGTCTACAGACTTATAAGTAGCAGCGAGCTACGATAACGTCGCGGCGCTCCAGGCACGTGCAGCCCTCGAGCCCGAGGAGCCGATTGTCGTACACCCGTCCATGCGCCGAGAACCTCCCCACCGGCACCTCGAAACGTGCTAAACCTACGCGATCCCCGCAGAATCGAATCTGTGGATTTTAGGATCGTCGGTAGAGTTCGGCTCGCTCGAAGGCTATCTGGCATAAGCAAGGGGAGATGTTTGTTTCGATGGTCGCCACCATGAGGGCAAACAGCGCGCCGCCGCTCTACCCCAAGCTGCGCCCGGGCCCGCACACGATGCCCTCGGATGAGATCGAGGCGATCCAGCGCGAGCGGCTGCGAGGGGCGGTGATCCACGCGGTCGCGAGCGGCGGCTATCAGGCGACCTCGACCAGGGAGCTGTGCCGGCTGGCGGGAGTCTCCAAGCGCACGCTGTATGAGCGCTTCGGCTCCAAGGAGGCGTGTCTGCAGGCGACCTACGACGCGGTCCTGGAACCGATCGTGGCGACAATGAGACAGGCGCACGCCAGCCAGCGCGAGCCCCGCGTACGGCTACACGCCGTGATCGATGCCTTCCACACGGCGGTCATGCGCGAACGCTGCGGCGCGACGCTGGGGCTGATCGTCACCGCGGAGGCGGCGGAAAGCGCCCTCGGCGGCCCGATGCGGCTCATCGACCACCTCGGCGAGCAGCTCCAAGCGTGCTACGACGCCGACGGCCCTCCGGATTTCGTCATAAGAGGGGCGGCGACGGCGGTCATGAGCGTGACCCGAACCTGGATCTTCCACGGTCGCGCGGACGAGCTGGGAGAGCTCGCCGAGCAGCTGACCGACTGGCTGCATGGATATCGCGGCAAGGCCACGCGGCTGCTGGGTCACGGGCGCTCTGAGCTTTTGCTGGAAGCCGCGGGCGAGCGGGAAGCCCTGGGCGTCGAGGGCGCGCAGGGCCTCGATGACCCGCCGACCCTGCGGCAGTCCAGCCAGCGGGCGTTGAGCCTGATGGAAGCCTCGGGAGCCACCGATCGCGACTGGGCGGTGGGAACCTGCCTGGCCTACTTCGAGCTGCTCGGACACGTGCGCAACGACCCGGACTCCGCGCGCCTGGCCTTCGTCGACGCCCCCGGCCTGGGCCCCGACGTCGACGGCGTACGCGAGCAGATGATCCAGGGAGGCGTGGACCTCTACAGGCGGCGCGCGCCGGCGACACGCACTCCCTCCCCGGCGGTCGGGCACGCCGTCACCGGGGCGTCCTGGGGCTTGATGCACGACTACCTCGAAGGCCGCGCCGGCGATCTGCGCACGAGTGTCCTGTGCGAACAGCTGTCCTACCTCGCGATCGCGCCGGTGTTGGGCAGCAAGCGGGCGGTCGGGAGCATCCTCAGCCGCCGCTCCGCGACCACGCGGCGCCAGGCGGCGCCCCCGCCGGTCGCGATCGGGGCCTGAAAAGACTGGCGCCGGAGTGTCTCGTACAGCTGACGGATGGCACCCCGGCGCCGGCAATGACACCAGCGCCGATCGAGACGACCAGCGCGGCGCGGGCATCATAGCCGACGCCGCGGCCCTGAAGCCGTGTTGCGCACCCCTGCCGCTGCTCGTCGAGCCGAGATAAAAACCGCTCCGTAGAAATCTCCCGCAGAGGGAGTAGCTTGCCAATCGAAGCCGATTGGAAGCTCAATCGACGGGCAGGACCCGGCGGTCGGTTGGTCTACCAGACGGATGGCGCCCGGCACCGGCAATGACACCTATGACGGCTGGCACCGTCTGCGCATTCTGTTGCTGCAATCCCCGAACTATCTCTTCGTCTTGCCCGGCGCGGTCATGTCCGCCTTCGGCGGTGCGATCTCGCTGACGGTGCTCAGCATCCTCGGACTGCGGTGGACCGATGCGTAGCGTCCAGATTGCGCTCGTGGCCGGGCTGACGCTCGTCGTTATCGCGATCGGCGTAACGCTATCTCGCGCGCCTCTCAGCGTGGCCGGGACGAACTCGATCCCGGCCCACCCCCCGGTCGGGGAAACACGAGGCAACGAACAGAGTTGTCAGCAAGGAGGAACGGTGCCGCAAAGCACCTCAGTGATTCGCGTCTCGCTTTCGGCGGACGTTGGTCCCAAGGTGAGTCTGAGAGTGCTATTCGGCTCACGTGTACTCACACAAGGTGAACGGAGCGCCGGGTGGGGAGAGGACGAAACCGTCAGCGTGCCTGTTAGACGGGTATCTCATACGGTCCACAACACCCTCATCTGCACGACGGTCGGACCGTCGGTCGAATACTTTCAAATCAGGGGGACGCCGAGACGAGCGGCCTCGCCCAGGGCCCTTGGCCTGCGGGGCGTCCTGCTCCGCATCGAATACCTGCGCCGCGGTCATAAGTCCTGGTGGTCGCTCGCCTCGTCGGTCGCTCACCACATGGGATTCGGCCACGCGCCCGGCGGCGCTTGGATCCTCTATCTCCTGCTCGCACTGATGCTCGCCGTCGTCGCGCTCGCCTCGGGCTTGGCGTTGAGGGAGCTCCGATGAGTAGACGCGCTTCGTCCAAGACACCGGCAGCGACAAAGCGCACGACCAAGGCGCCTGCCGTTGGCACGCGATCGTTCGAGCGGCGCAGGCAAGCCTCAAAGAAGCAGACGGTGCGCAAGCAGGCGCGACGGAGGCGGAGTGTTCCGACCCCGACACTCCACCTTCGGGAGACGCTCCGACGGATCCCGCGGGCGGCCCTGCTCTGCGCGCTGATCGCCTGTCTGAACGCGGCCTGCTGGTCGATCATCACGCCGCCGTTCCAAGTGCCGGACGAGCCCGCTCACTTCGCCTACGTTCAGCAACTGGCGCAGAACGAACGATTGCCGACCGCCGGAGAATCTTACTCCGCGGAAGAGGGACTCGTGCTGCAGGGCCTCCATCAGGAAGCGGTCCAATGGCATCCGGAAGTCCACACGATCTCCTTGGCGAGCGAACAGCACAAGCTGCAGGCCGACATGGACGAGCGCCTACCCCGGGACGACGGGCAGGGGGCCGGCGTAGCAGCCTCGCAGCCGCCGCTGTACTACGTGCTGGAGGCGATCCCCTACGGACTTGGCTCGAGCGGCACGCTGCTCGATCAGCTGGAGCTGATGCGGCTGCTGAGCGCGCTGATGGCGGCGGTCACCGCCTTCTTCGTCTTCCTGTTCGTGCGCGAGACGCTGCCCTCGATCCCATGGGCATGGACAGTCGGAGGTCTCTGCGTCGCGCTGGCGCCCCTGCTCGGCTTCATGTCCGGAGCGGTGAACCCCGACGCGATGCTGGCGTCCGTTTCCGCGGCGACCTTCTATTGCCTCGCGCGCGGCTTTCGGAGGGGACTAACGCGGAACCTGGCGATCGCGCTCGGCGCCGTGAGCGCGGTCGGGTTCCTGACCAAGCTGAACTTCATCGGGCTGGCTCCCGGTATGGTCCTCGGGCTGGTCCTGCTGAGCCTGCGGGCGCGGCGAACCTACGGACGCGCCGCGTTCGGCTACCTCGCGCTCGCCCTGGCGATCGCGGTGAGCCCGGTGTTCCTCTACCTGCTCGTCAACCTCGCCTCCGGCCGCCCCGGCCTGGGGATCGTCTCCGACACCGTCGAGAGCTGGCACACCGGATCCGTGTTCCGCGAGCTCAGCCACATCTGGCAGTTCTACCTGCCGCGGCTGCCCGGGATGGCCAACGACTTTCCCGGCATCTCGACCACACGGCAAATCTGGTTCGACAGAGGTGTCGGGCTCTATGGCTGGCTCGACACCTCGTTCCCTGTCTGGGTCGACAACGTCGCGCTCGTCGCGGCCGGGCTGATTGCGCTCCTCTACATCCGCTCGCTCGTCGTTGTCCGCGCCGTGCTGCGCGAGCGCCTGGTCGAGTTCGTCGTGTACCTTGTGATGACGATCGGTCTGCTGGTGTTGATCGGAGCCAGCTCCTATCTGAACGTAGCAAAGGAAGGCAGCGGCGGATGGGCGCACCCACGCTATCTGCTGCCCCTGCTCCCCCTGCTAGCCGCCGTGCTCGCAATGGCCGCACGTGGCGCCGGCCGACGCTGGGGGCTTGCCGTCGGCGCGTTGATCGTGGTCCTGTTCTTGGGCCACGACATCTTCAGCCAGCTACAGGTCATCGCCCGCTTCTATGGCTGACCTCGGCTGGCCAGTCGCCGGCCGCGGCCCTGGAGCCGTGTCGCGCGCCCCGGCCCGCCCCCCGTCGAGCCGAGATAAAAACCGCTCCGTAGAAATCTCCCGCAGAGGGAGTAGTTTGACTGGCAAAGCTGATCGGAAGCGCGATCGGCGAGCAGGACCGGCGGTCGGTGGGTCTACCAGACGGATGGCGCCCGGCACCGGCAATGACACCCGTGACGGCTGGCACCGTCTGCGCATTCTGTTGCTGCAATCCCCGAACTATCTCTTCGTCCTGCCCGGCGCGGTCATGTCCGCCTTCGGCGGCGTGATCTCGCTGACGGTGCTCAGCATCCTCGGACCGCGGCGCGACCGATGCGCAGAGTGACGATCGCACTCGCGGCGGGACTGGCGCTGCTGGCCATCGCTGTAGGCGTGACGCTGGCGCACTCGCCGATGAGCGTCGCTCGAACGAACGGAGGCAAACAGGACGAAGGGCTGGTGTCCATCCGTAGGAGCGCGATGGTCTGCCAGGCGGGTGAAGTGCTGCCGCGCGGCACATCTGTGATCGTCGCCTCACTGAGCACATTTACCGGCCCAAAGGTGATGGCCGAGGCACTCTCCGGAGCGCGTGTCCTGACGCGAGGCCAACTGGGCTCCGGCTGGACCGGGAGGACCGTCGCGATCCCAGTGAAGCCGTTGACCCGCACGGTTTCGAACGTAAAGATCTGCTTCGCGTTCGCCCCAAAGAACGAAGCGGTCACTCCGTATGGGCATTCCTCAGCGCCCGCGGCGGCCGCGACCTACAACGGAAAGGCCCTCCCCGGGAAGATCAGAGCCGAATACCTGCGACCCGGTAGCCGCTCGTGGTGGGCGCTCGCATCCTCGACGGCGTATCACATGGGTCTGGGCCGGGCCGCCAGCGGCACATGGATCGTGTTCCTCGTGATCGCACTCATGGCGACGGTCGCCACGGTGGTCTCGAAACTGCTCCTCAGGGAACTGCGATGAGCAAGCGCAGCGCCGATAAGGCGCCGACGAAGAAGCCCGTAAAGACGCGCTCTGTTGGCACAAGGGGGTTCTCAAGGAGAGCACAAGCCGCACAAAAGCAGGCGGCACGCCGACGGACGGCGCGCGTTCGAGCTCACAGGCGATCCATGCCGTCGTTCAGCCCCGCAGAGATGCTGCGGAGAATTCCAACAGCAGCTTGGCTCTGCGCGCTCGTCGCCTGCCTCAACGCCGTGTGCTGGTCGATCGTGTCGCCCCCATTCCAGGTTCCCGACGAGCCCGATCACTTCGCGTATGTCAAGCAGCTCGCCGAAACCGGGTCGCTGCCGTCGTCCAGCTCCGAGCAGACCTCGAACGAAGAGATCCTCGGGCTCGTGGATCTCCGCTACTACCAGGTTCGCCAGCAGCCGGAGAACCGCACGATCGCCTCGCAATTCGAACAGAATAAGCTCCAGAACGATCTCACGCAGGCCTCCGAAACCAGCGAAAGGGGAAGCCCCGCGGCCGGCGTCGCTGCTTCACAGCCGCCGCTGTATTATGCGCTGGAGGCGATCCCGTACAGCTTTGCCCGGGGTGGCACGCTGCTCGATCGCCTGGAGCTGATGCGGCTGATGTCGGCCTTGATGGCCGCAATCACCGCAATGTTCGTGTTCCTGTTCGTGCGCGAGGCGCTCCCCGGGGAGCCGTGGGCGTGGACCGTCGGTGGGCTGGCGGTCGCGCTTGCGCCGCTGTTCGGGTTCATCTCGGGGGCGGTGAACCCGGACGCGATGCTGTTCGCCGTATCGGCAGCGAGCTTCTACCTCCTCGCGCGCGCGTTTCGGCGCGGGCTCAGGACCCGCGGCGCTGTGACGATCGGCGCCCTGACGGCGATCGGCTTCCTGACCAAGCTGAACTTCATCGGCCTGGCGCCCGGGATCCTCCTCGGCTTGATCGTGCTGAGCGTCCGCGCCGCGCGCGTGTCGGGGCCCTCCGCCTACCGCGTGCTCGCGCTCGCCGCCGGGGTCGCCCTGAGCCCGGTCCTGCTTTATGCAGCGATCAACGTGCTGTCCAATCATCCGCTGCTCGGGCTGGTGTCCGGGGCGATCGATATCCAGCACGGGTCGGTGTTCGCCCAGCTCAACTACATCTGGCAGCTCTACCTGCCGCGGCTGCCCGGCACGGTCAACGACTTCCCCGGCCTGTTCACCACACGACAGCTGTGGTTCAACGGGTACGTCGGGCTGTACGGCTGGCTCGACACGACCTTCCCTGCGTGGGTCTACAGTGTCGCGCTGATCCCGGCTGGGGCGATTGCGCTGCTGTGCGGCCGGGCGCTGCGCCAAGGCCGGGCCACGCTTCGCAGCCGTGCCGCCGAGCTAGCCGTCTACGCGGTTATGACCATCGGCGTGATGGTGCTCGTGGGTGCGTCCTCGTACCACGGCTTTCCGGAACGCGACGCCGAATTCGCCGAGGCCCGCTACCTCCTGCCCATGCTTCCCCTCCTGGCTGCCGTGCTCGCAATGGCCGCACGTGGCGCCGGCCGGCGCTGGGGACCGCCTGTGGGCGCGTTGATCGTGGTCCTGTTCTTGGGCCACGACATCTTCAGCCAGCTACAGGTCATCGCCCGCTTCTATGGCTGACCTCGGCTGGCCAGTCGCCGGCCGCGGCGCTGAAGCCGTGTCGCGCACCGCTGCCGCTCCCCGTCAAGCCGAGATAAAAACCACTCCGCCAAAATCGCTCGCGGAGGGAGTAGCTTGCGTCGCAAAGTCGATTGGAAGCGCAGTCGGCGAGCAGGGACCGGCGGTCGGTGGGTCTACCAGACGGATGGCGCCCGGCACCGGCAATGACACCACAAGACAAGGAGCACCGAACATGAGTTCTAATCGATTGAGGCTCTTGCTGGTCAGCGTGATGGCTGTTTTTGCCATCAGCGCGGTCGCGTCGGCTTCGGCTTCGGCTGCGGCGACGTGTTATCCGGTCGCCGTAGCAGGAACGGGTAACTACGCATCATCTCTAAAGTGCGAAAAAAAAGAAGTATCAACGCCAGCCGAATGGATTATGATAGAAAAACTGGAAACTGAAATCAAACCTGGCGAATGGTGCGCAAAAGTCAAAGTTGGAGAACCCTCGAGATTCTCAGACAACAAATGTACCGTAGCAAAAGTGGGCACAGGCGAATACACGAAGGTCTTGGTTTCTCTAGACGAGTGGGAAGTCCAAAAATGTGAAGCCGTCGCGGGTGGCATATTCACGAACGGTACCTGTGAAGTAGTGGGAGCCGGGGGCTTCGGCGAAGCCGGCGCGCTCGAAAAGCTAGCCGCTGGCAAAAAACGGAGCGTAACCTCCGCCGGAACTGCCTTCACCCTGACAGCAGCAGGCAAAGCCGTCAACTGCACAGCCGTCACCGACAAAGGAACCATAACAGGCGGCAAACCTGGAACAGACCTAGCGACGACAATTACGTTCACTGGGTGCACGGCAAATGCAGGAGCCTGTACCGCCGAGTCGGGAGCAGTAAAAGGCACGATCACAGTGACTGAAATACCGACCAAACTCGAACAACGAGTAGTAGGCGAAGAGGAAGTTCTCGTCGATAACTTCGAACAGAACGTCTCCAAAAAAGAATTCGTTACACTGAAATTCGACAAAGCGAAAGCGGAATGCCCGGGTTTTCCAGAAACCAAAGTAAAAGGGTCAGTAGCTGCTGAAGTCAAAAATCTCGCTAATGAAAAAGAAATCGAACTTGTCTTTCCCAAAACCCCAGTGGAAAAAGACACGCTTGAAGCGTTTGGTGTAAAAGCGACTCTTGAAGGTACAGTCACGGAGAAATTGACAGGCGGAGGAAAGCTAAAAGGGGTGTAGCAACCGTCAGGTGTAGAAGTACACAGGGACTCGGGGGCGGGCATATATGCCCGCC
>Ga0182024_10007491_pt1 | contig 23501 bp, 22 predicted proteins | sample P32metaG_FD_120480 | JGI IMG/M metagenome (GOLD analysis project Ga0182024, IMG submission 120480) | Permafrost microbial communities from Stordalen Mire, Sweden - P3-2 metaG (Illumina Assembly) | ecosystem: Environmental > Terrestrial > Soil > Wetlands > Permafrost | place: Sweden: Stordalen... | reverse complement strand
GTGATGTTGTCAGGGATAAATCCCTGACCTACCAGGCTTTCGACGCGCCCAAATGTGAGGGATAAATCCCCGCTCTGCTCGACTGTGAAATTGTCAGGGATAAATCCCTGCCCTACCAGGTTTTCAACGTGCTCAAATGTCAGAGATGAATCCCCGCTCGACGGGCCCCGCGGTTGTCGGGTTGAGACCCCGACCTACCTGTGCGACCTGTCCCGTGTTACCCTCAACCCAATCCTGTGGCGACTGAGAAAAACAAGCTCTATTACGGCGACAATCTCGAAGTTCTTCAACGCTATGTGAAGGACGAGACGGTCGATCTGGTTTATCTCGACCCGCCGTTCAACTCGCGCCAGGACTACAACGTCCTTTTTGCGGAGAAGGACGGCTCCCAATCCAGCTCGCAGATTCACGCGTTTGAAGACACATGGGAATGGAACAACGAGTCGATGCGCGCCTACGAGCAGATTGTGGAGCAGGGCGGTCGCGTAGCCGACGCCCTGCGCGCCTTCAAGACATTCCTGTTTAACACCGACATGATGGCATATCTTGCAATGATGGCTCCGCGCCTCATCGAGTTGCGGCGGGTGCTCAAGCCGACCGGATCGATCTATCTGCACTGCGACCCCACCGCTAGTCATTACTTGAAGATTTTGATGGACGCGGTTTTCGGGCCGCAGTTCTTTCGGAATGAGATCGTCTGGAAAAGATCAAGTGCACACAGCGACGCCAAACAGGGTGCTCAGCATTTCGGCAGGATCACCGATACGATCCTGTTCTATTCGAAAGACCAGAAGACGATCTGGAATCCCCTGTATGCGCCGTACGATGAGAAATATCTTGAGCGTGACTATCGAAGGATCGACGAGAACGGGAGAAGATACAGAATTGGAGACCTGTCGGGACCTGGGGGCGCAGCCAAGGGAAATCCAAGTTACGAGGTTATGGGAGTAACTCGATATTGGCGTTATTCAAAAGAAAAGATGGATCAGCTGATTGCGGAGGGAAGAGTTATTCAAACCCGCCCAGGCGCAGTCCCGCAATACAAGCGATACCTCGACGAAATGCTTGGCGTCGGAATTCAGAACCTCTGGGACGACCTGCCCAACATCAACAATCGGTCTAATGAAATGCTTGGGTACGCGACCCAAAAACCTGAAGCCCTGCTCGAACGCATCCTTAAAGCCAGCTCCAACGAAGGCGATCTCGTGCTCGATCCCTTCTGCGGCTGCGGCACGACCGTGCAGGTCGCGCAGCGCCTGAACCGCCGCTGGATCGGCATCGACATTACACATCTTGCCATCGGCCTTATCAAGAAACGGCTCTCCGACGCCTTCGGACCGGAGATCAAATCGACCTATGACGTTATAGGCGAACCCACCGATTACGCCGGAGCCGCGGCTCTGGCCGCCGAAGACAAATATCAGTTTCAGTGGTGGGCGCTGGGCCAGGTGGGAGCGCGTCCTGCCGACCAGAAAAAGGGAGCCGACCGCGGCATCGATGGCCGCCTGTACTTCCACGACGACGAATCTGGCCAATCGAAGCAAATTGTGTTCTCGGTCAAGGCCGGCCATGTCACCGTACCTCAGGTTCGCGATCTCGTCGGAGTCCGTGCCCGCGAAAAAGCCGAAATCGGCGTCTTTCTTTGCTTCGAGGAGCCAACCAAACCCATGCTGCGTGAGGCGGCTGAGGGCGGCCTTTACAAATCGTCGGACGGGACGACGTATCCGCGTTTGCAAATCCTCACGATTCAGCAGATCTTGGATGGCAAGCAGCCGCAGTATCCGCTGCATCGGCGCGATGCGACGTTTAAGAAGGCTCCGCGGAGCAGGCCTGCGGCTGCGGAAAACCTGACGCTGCCGCTGACCTGAAATCGGAGAATCGGTTGAGAGTTTGTCTCAGAGGCAGACCCGGGCCTTTCGGGCTGCGGAGAACGCCTGCATTCGAAGGAGACGCCGGAGAAACATCCCGCAGGGGCTAAAGCCCACGCTTCTTCTATTGCGTTTGCGGCACGACTGAAGTCATGCCCTGTTACAGAACGCGCATGAATCCTTGCTAAAGGGGATCGCGCCTTCACCACCTTGACGATCGCGCCTTTATTTCAGGGTCAAGTCGCCGGCGCCTACGTGTGCTACTAGTTTGTATTTGCCGCTGCCGGATTTCTCGAACGATCTGAACAAGCCGCCGCGCGACTCGGCGAAGGGTTCGGCCTCGATTGCGCCGGTGGTTACGGATGCATCAACATGGGAGTAATCTGCGGGACTGCCAACGCCGATGGTCAGATCCCCCGCACCCAACTCAATATCCTTGTCCCCTTGAATGTCTTTGACCTCGACAGCGCCCGCGGGAATGTGGACCTTGAGGCTGGAACTCCGTGGCACCTGCACGGTAATGGTCACCTCGTTCGATGGGCCGCCGGTCACGCGCAGCTCACCGGAATCGCCGATGCGCTCGAAGTGCGCCCTCACGTCGTCGGAACCGCTGCCATTTTTTCCGCCGACGTGTATGGCAATCTTTTTTTCGTCGCTGCCCACGATGTGAATCTCGGCGGAGCGGATGCGCATTTTAAGGACCCCGCCAGAGGGGAAGTCCGATTCAAGGGGATGGTGCGCGAGGTCCTCTACGTCGACTTTGGTTTGCGCGGAACTCGGAATCTGCAGGAGAAAGACCGTAGATAGAAGCGCAATGGCACAGCGCATGAGCACACCTCACCAGTCTCCAAAAAGTACGCAGGAACGGCGGAAAATGTTCCACGGAAATACGCACCCTGGCGGGGTCGAATGTCAGGGATGAATCCTCAACATACCGATAATTCAGCGTCTTCAGATGTGTACCCTCAGGGGCTAAAGCCCGGCGTTTCAGCGTGATCGAATGTCAGGGATAAATCCCTGACCTACCAGACACGATCTGCACGTTGTACAAAGATAAAGGAAAAAGCGCTTGACAACATACCGACTAGTTGGTATGTTAACTTCGAACTGATTCTTTCGCGATGACTTTGACTGAAACCAGACACGAATCGAAGACCAAGCTGCTGGATGCGGCGCTGCAGGTGATCCGCGCCAAGGGCTACTCGGCTACGCGGGTTGAGGACATCTGCGAGGCGGCCGGGCTGACGAAGGGAAGTTTCTTTCACCACTTCGACAGCAAGGAGGCGCTGGCACTGGCTGCGGCAAACTACTGGATTGAAGGCACGAGCGCCTTGTTTGCCGCTGCGCCCTATCACGATCATGCCGATCCGCTGGATCGCCTGCTGGCTTATGTGGACTTCCGCAAAGCTCTTCTGGTGGGCGAATTGCGGGACTTCACCTGCCTGGTGGGGACCATGGTGCAGGAGGTGTACGCCACGCATCCTGCGCTTCGCGAGGCTTCTGACAGGAGCATCAGCAAACACGCGGCGACCCTAGTGCCGGACATTGAAGAGGCCATTCGCCAGCAGGGCGTCCGCGGCAATTGGACCGCGGAGAGCCTGGCCCTTTATACGCAGGCTACTATTCAGGGCGCGTTCATATTGGCCAAGGCCAAGCAGGGCGCGACTATTGCCGGCGAATGCATCGACCATCTGCGCCGCTATCTCGAATTGCTGTTCGCCGAGGCTGGTCAGGAAGAACGATCAGGCCAGGAAAAGCGCTTATCTGTAAAACCGCATTTGCACATCGAAGAAACTCACCTCCAGGAGAGATAAATGAGCACACGAATCATCAAAGCGATAATGCCGGCGGCGTGTTTGCTGTTCGTATTGCAACTTGCGCTCCACTCGACCCAAGCTCAGGAGACCAAGACGCCGTATCCAACAATGGCTCCGCTTGACCGTTACCTCATTGCCGATCGAGATGCAGAAATAGCGTTGGCGAAAAGCGCGGCTCCGCCAGAGCTATCTCGCGATGCCGCTGTGCTGGTACTGGGAAAAGATGGCTACTACACCGCGATCGAAGGCAAGAACGGATTTACTTGTGTCGTAGAGCGGGGGTGGATGTCTCCGCTCGACAGCCCGGACTTCTGGAATCCCAGGCTGCGTGGCCCCATCTGCTACAACCCGGCGGCGGTGCGATCCATTCTGCCGTACACGATTCTAAGGACGAAAATGATTCTGTCCGGGCTGTCAAAGGCGCAGATGGCAGACAACATCCAAGCCGCGGTCGCGAGCAGCCAACTGCCTCCGCCCGAAGCTGGAGCTATGTCTTACATGATGTCGAAAGACCAATACCTCGGCGACGAAGGTGCGCATTGGCATCCTCATTTGATGTTTCATCTTCCAAGAGCGATGGGTTCGAGTTGGGGCGCCAATCTGGCTGAATCGCCGGTTATTGTAGATGACCGATTTCCCCAAGGCCCGGAGCCGGAAACAATTTTCATGGTGCCCGTTGACCATTGGTCGGACGGAACGCCGGCACATGGCGAAGGCTCGGACGCACATCAGCATTGAATCGGCATTGATCTGAAGAAGCTTCGCTCTGGCCGATATGTCCTTGCGTCGCAGTGGCGGAGAAACTCGGCATCATGAAAACGAAGCATTGTGCATCACGGAAGGAGAGACTATGAACCTGATTGAAGAACCAGAGATCGTGAACTGGCCGGAGACTCATTATGTGTTCATCGAGAAGATCGGACCTTTCATGAACACTGCTCCGCAGGCGTGGCAGGAAATTCATCGCAATGTGGCAGCGATTGCCGCGAAGAATCAGATCACGGGCTATTTCAGCCTATACAAGATGGGTGCAAAAGTTTACCGCGCGGGAGTGTCATTGGCAGCGCCGCCGGTTGAGCTTCCACAGGGCATTCAATACGAGAGCTTTGCCGGCGGGAAATACAGCCGATTCGTTTTGACTGGCCCCTATTCGCAGCTGCCTGAGGCATCGGGCCGCGTTTGGCAACTGGCCGATGAGAAGAAGATCGAGCAGCGCGACGACTTTGCCATTGAGAACTACGTGAACGATCCGCGTACGACGCCGGAAGAGCAGCTGATTACTGAAATCCTGGTGCCCACGGCTTAAGCCATTTTCGACAATCAAATCCCAAGGAGATTTCGCCATGTCTACAGCAACATTGAATGTCCAATCTACCCAGACCAACCACTCAACCGAGGATGAGGCCGCTGTGCTGGCGGTCATTGAAGCCCTTCGCAAGGCTCACCTGGACAAGAATGCGAGCTTATTCGCCGCGCAGTTCGCCCCGGACGCGGCTATTTTCAATTTGGCGCCGCCGCTCGTCCATCACGGAGTGGATTTGAGCGAGAAGCAAGCCTGGATGGATTCGTGGGCTACGCCAATCGAGATTGACTCGCGCGATTTGAATGTGACGGTCAGCGGCGATTTTGCGTTCGTGCACGGCTTCCTGCATTTGAGCGGAACGAAGAAAGGCGCCGACTATGCGGTCAGCTTCTGGGTGCGCGAGACTGTGTGCCTTGAGCGGCAGGGGAGCGGCTGGCGGATTGTGCATGAGCACACCTCCGTGCCGTTTTACATGGACGGCACCCCGCGGCCGGCGTTCGATTTGAAACCTTAGGCCTTTCGATTTGGGTGAAAGACTTTACAATCGGTGCGGGGGCAGGCATGGATACGAAGAGTCAGTCTCCGCATCGGCGCTGGAATCCGTTGCGGCAGTCGTGGGTGCTGGTTTCGCCGCATCGCACGCAGCGGCCATGGCAGGGCGAAGTGGGACAGGAGGCTGCGCCATCAGGGGTATCGTACGATCCGCAATGCTATCTTTGCCCTGGGAATCATCGGGCGGGCGGGGCAGTGAATCCGGCGTATTCGGGAGTCTTCTCCTTTGTAAACGATTACGCAGCGCTGCTTCCCGATTCATCGGCGCCGGGGGCGCCGACGGGTTCTCCGCTGCTGGTGGCCAAGGCTGCGCGCGGCGTGTGTAAAGTGCTCTGCTACCACCCCGACCATTCGCTGACCCTGGCGCGCATGACGCGGGAAGAGATTCGCCCGGTTGTGGACGCCTGGACACAGGAGTATGAAGAACTGCGCGGCCTGGGTTGGATCGAGTACGTGCAGATCTTCGAGAATCGTGGCGCGATGATGGGCGCCAGCAACCCGCATCCGCACGGGCAGATCTGGTCCACCGATTTTGTGCCCGACGAGCCGGCTGCCGAGACCCAGGCGCAGCGCGAACATCTGGCCCTGACCGGCTGCTGCCTGCTGTGCGAATACCTTGCCGCGGAGCAAGATGCCGGCCAGCGGATCATCTTTGAAAATGAGCATTTTACGGCGCTTGTTCCGTGGTGGGCGGTGTGGCCGTTCGAGGTGCTGCTGCTGAGCCGCAGGCACGCCGGGGCGCTGCCTGAGTTCACGAGCGGCGAACGCGACGGGCTGGCGGACGCGCTCAAACGCATTACAACGCGGTTCGACAACCTCTTTGAGACCAGCTTCCCCTACACGATGGGCTTCCACCAGGCGCCGGCAGGCCAAGTCACGCGCCCTGGGGCCACGCACCCGGAGTGGCATTTCCATGCGCATTTTTACCCGCCGCTGCTGCGCTCGGCTACGGTGCGCAAGTTCATGGTGGGCTTTGAGATGTTGGGCATGCCGCAAAGGGATATTACTCCCGAAGACGCGGCTCAGCGGCTGCGGGATGCCAGTGAGGTTCATTTTTGGCCCAGAGGCGGTTGAGGTTCGATGCTTCTCACGAACTTCATTTTGTTGGGGTTCGTGGCTTCCCACCCTTCGCCAGAAAGAAGCCGCGCCCCGACCCCGACCCAGAGGGGTCCCCGATGCCCGGCACCCAGATGGGGCACGGAAGGTTTGTGGAGCAATAAGGCTTTGGTGTTGCTGCGGCCGGGAGGGGTGGTGAGCTCGCTGGGGCTCGAACCCAGGACCCACGCCTTAAAAGGGCGTTGCTCTACCAACTGAGCTACGAGCTCACATTGTTAGTAAGTCGGTTGGTATAAACGACTTACGGCAACATCTCGACCCTGGCCAGAGATCACGTTTTGGGCCAGGGTCGTCTCAAACCACTTTCTGGGGTTGGCAATCGCCTCCCCGTCCTGGGCGAAGAAGAGCCGGGCGTCCGGCGCGTGCCCCGCGCGCTTGTGTTCGGCGAGAAGCCGCTTGAGGACTGCCAAGGCGGCCGAGTTCAAGTGGTGGTACCGGGTCGACCCGTTCTTGGTCTTGTTCAGGAAGATGTGGTTCTCCCGTATGCTGACCTGGTCAAGAGTCACGGTGAGCTGTTCGGTCTTGCGCATCTCGGTCAGCAAGGCAACGTCCAATTGATCCAGGCATGCCTGGCCGACGCCGTTCGCCCGCCCGTTGAGCGGCCCCATGATCTTGGCGCGCAGTAGCGCTTCCTCCTCGTCAAACAGATATCGAAGGCGACCGTCCATCTCTTTAAGCCGCCTCACCAGGCGCATCGGATTGTTCACGACCTTTCCGGCCCGCTGCGCCTCCCTGAAACATGAACTGATCGAGAACTTGTAGCGGTTCCGCGTACTAGCGGACCACTCTCGTTGCTCTGCCGTCTCATCCATCCATTCCTGTAATTCCGTGGTGGTGATGGAATCCGCCGCCCGATCGCCAAACTCTTCCAGGACAAGCTCGACCCTGGCTTTGAATCCCTTGGCGTCGCCCTGTCCGGCGCCTTCGGAGTACTTCACGCCTATCGCCACAACTTCGGAGAACTTGAATCCCCGTCTGACGTTGACCGGAAGCAGTTGGCCCGTCCTGCGTTCCAGCTGCTTTTCTTCCGAGAGCTCGACTGCCGTGCCGAAGTTGCCGGCGCAGACGGTGCGCCGTCGGCCCTTGATGTCTACCCAGCGGACCCACCAGAGGTTAGATCCCTTGACCTTCCGATAGACGCCTCGGTGTGTTTCGGTCTTCGGCTTGCGCGGCATGGCTTCACCCATAACGAGAGTACCACCGGTGGCCCGCTGGGGCGGGCTATCGTGATCATCGTCGGCGCCGTCGCCGAGCTGGAGCGCAATCTGATCATCGTACGGGTGCGCGCCGGCATGCGGCGCGCCCGTCTCGAAGGCAGGCACATCGGCCGCAATCCTCTGGAACTGGACCACGCCGGAATCGAGCGCGACCGTGGCCAGGGACAAAGCCTTCGTGAGATAGCCAAGGGACATCGTATCTCGGCCGCTGCCGTCTGGCGCGTGCTCCATGTGCAGGCGACCCGGCTCCCGGAAAGACCAGCCTGAACGACACCCTTTTAGCCTGTTTCAAAAGGGGCTCCAAAACACCCCCCGTAAAACCCATTAAATCAACGGCCGGATCTACCGATCCGGTCGTTCCACAAGATGAGGTTTATTGAACGGAGCGATAACGTCCTTTATCGCAACCTATCCGGACAGTTCCGATGCCGACGCAAAACATGACCATCGCGTCCCCAAATCTGATCTGCGAAGTCCTAAGCATATCCGCCGCTTCGCCTCGAACAAACCAAGAGGCATGTGCCACAGGGAGTGCGGCGTGGTCCTGCCGTTCGCGACTGCCACCTCAGCTTTTGCTTCTCTCTGGAGGAGTCCGTCCGTTCTGTCTGGCAGCCGTAAAGCTTTCACGCCACGGTGGAGAATTGTCCGGTCCACACCGCGCCGGCGAAGGAGCACAGTGCATCCATGGCGAAATGAGCGTCAGTCTATGGTTTTCTTCACTCCGACCCGGTCCAATGCCAATACGCAGCTCAAGCAACGTAACTGGCTGCATCGGCTGGGCTCAGGTTCTTCGAAGAAAGCAGTTTGTCAGAACGGGGGTCCGTACGTGCCGGGAGGTTGCTTGACACCAGCTTTCGCTCCGCTTAAAGTACGTTCAACGTACTTGGCGAACTCCAGAAGCCTCATTTGTTGGGCCTAACCACAAAAACGGAGGGCGTCCCCCGCCATGTATCAAGCTGGTTCTATCTCCACTCCCGGCACGTGCACCCAAGGCAAGCTGCTGCAGTATGTGCCTGCGTTCGACACTGACCAGACCATTATCCCGCAGCAGGAGCGCGTGGTCACACAGTGCGGAACTCCATCCATACTGACCGGATCGGACGGCGGTTTGCACCTGTTTGTCGCTGGGCAAGCCGATCATCCGAGCTCGCCTTCCTGTGCGCCGTGGCCATTATCTCCGTTGAGCCTTCACCTCCGGCCGGAATCCGATGCCCTGGATTTGATCCGGCTTCCGGATAAGGTCGATGGAATCCAGCGTTTTGTGAGCGGGATTCCGTCCGCGGTTATGAATGACCGCACGATGCTCGCATACTTCAACGGTGGCCAGTTGCTCGAATATCAATGCAGATCCGAGACGGGATGGAGCGTTTCGGCCATCCCTGTGCCGGACATCGTGGTTGATGCCAACCCCGTAGCGACACTTGCCGGAGGCAGCGTCTTTGTACTCTCGGCGCCGAGAAGCGAAGCGTTACTGATGTGCAAGCGCGATCTGCAAACGACCACGTGGCGTTTCGTCGACCTCGGCACCGAAGCATCGGTGTGCAGCTTCGCAGGCGATCCAGCCCTTATGGAGTTTAAAGGGAAACTGCACGTTTTTGTGTGTGCCGCTTTCTCGGCTCGACTTTCCCCGGTGCAGGAAGCATTCGAGTTATGGGATTTCGTGGTCGGCCTGGACGGCTCCCCGCTGGAGGCGTACTCAATTTCCGCGGTTGCCAGCTCTCGCGAGGGTGCAGGGCCGGTCAGAGTTACAGGAACGCCGAGCGCCGTTGCATCGCATCAAAGGTTGCAGGTGTTTGTGCGCTCTGAAGCAGGGCGACTGGTCGAATTTCGCTCAACGGATGGACAACAGTGGGAGAGTCTTCCGGTTTCGCAGGGTAAGGTCGGCGGAAATGCCGGCGCAGTTCTTTCGCGCGACGAAGACTCAGTGGTTTACGCAAGCGATCCGATGGGTTATCTCTCTGAGTTTCGCGAGATCGGAGGCGTCTGGCACGGACGAAGGATTTCGCGCACCAGCGGGGAAGCAGAGCGATGGCCTCGACCGGTAGTGTGCGGGCAACAGGTACGCATTTTCGATCTGGATGTAGCGGTATGATGCGGCACGGGCATTCACATAGGATCTAAATTCAGCAAGGGGAAGACCGAATTATGGCACAGGCACAGGCCACGGCAACGACGACCAACGATGAACTTCGCAGCATCGTAATAGAGCTGGCGCGTACGGAGCTAGCGGCAGTTGGATCTGCGCTGAAATTCTGGGGTGACTGGGTCGCTTCCGCGGACAAATACACGCAGCAACTGCGGGCGCAACTCGACAAGGCAGACCAGGGTGCGGAAACCTCGAAGCAGTTTGTCGGGAAGCTCGCCGATATTACCCGTGAATACCTGCGAGAAGTGGTGGCTCTGCCGGCCGCCGCCGTGGAGCACTTCAACAATGAGGTGGAGAAGAATGCGTCGGCGGCCCCCGCAAATGCTTCTGCAAAGCGCAAGCGCCGGGCCCGCGCAAAAGAGTGACCATGGCGCGTCCGTGCGGACGACGTTGCGTGTTCCTTCACGCCCTGGATTCCTGAAGCACGCCCTGCGTACGAGGGTCGGTACCTCCCCGTGCCATATAGTTCACCGCACGCAGCCATTTTCCCTGAACCTCGAGCGCCCAAATCGCGTGCCAGACTGGATCATCGCAAACCGATTTCCAGGAGTCGGTAAGCCACCCTACGCCTTCCTGGAGCGCTGCAGTTGCTGTGGTAATTTTGCCTCGCGTCAGTTCGGCGACGCTTATCGGCCCGAGTGCGATCAGGTTTTCAGCGGTCTTCTTCCACACTTCCGCAAGGATCCCCACGGGCTGGACCTCGATCCCTCCGAAGCATCCACCAGCAGTTGCGGCAAAGGCCCTGTCATGCTGCGCGAGACGGCAGCCGCGAACGATGGCATTCTTCCACGAAGGCCAATAGTGCGGGTTGCGCAGAGTTGCCGCGCACAGGTCGGTGAATGCCATCGCGGGACCAAAATAATCGCGGTGCCCCTTTTCATAGATCGAGAGCGCTGAAGCGTCGAGATTTCCGTCTTTCAATGCGTCCGTCAATACGCGTGCGGCGAGCAGCGCGGATTCCATTGCCGGAGTGATGCCTTCGCCGGTCATCGGATCCACGAAACATCCGGCGTCGCCGATCAGCAAGCCGCGGTCGAAGAAGTTCGGGCCTGCAGATCCGTATGTTTTCACGATTCCGCCGATGGCCGGCTTGAAGAGCTTCAGCTGGCGACACGCGCGATGGGAAGCTTTAAGCTTCTCGAAGAACTGCCGGAACAATTCCGGCACGGCGATCCCTTCGCGCTGGCAGGTTTCTTTCAAAATTCCGACGCCGACATTTGCCATGCCTCCGCTCATGGGAAACATCCAGCCGTAGCCCGGGAAGAACTCCCTGTCGAAGAAAAAAGCCGCTTCTCCCAGAGAGCTGGCGTAGCCCGTGACATACGCGCGCTGGGAAAGCGCGATGTGGCGTGCATCATTAACGAGCAGGCCCGCAGTGCGCGCCACTACGGAATTGACGCCGTCGGCTCCCACGATCGCGCGGGCGCGCCAGCTTTCAGAAGTTCCCTTGCTCTGAACCTCTACTGTGACGCCGTCCCTGCCGGACGAGCCGTTCCATGTGAAGCCGGTCACGTACGACTCGTAGTGAACTTCCGCGCCCTGCTTCGCGGCGATTTCAAGCAGGAGGGTATCGAGGACGTGGCGCGGCACGATGTACCCGTGGGGCAGCAACGTGTCATGCACGCCGTAGAACGGGATTTTGTTGGAGTATTCGCAGCGGTCGTCCACCCACGTGGAGGAATGGGTAATGGGGAGGGGCGATGTCGCTTCAAGAGCGGCGAGGGCGCCCATCTGGCCGAGGATGCGGAGGCCACGCGGCTCGACGAAATCGCCGCAGACTTTTTCGCGCGGGAATTTTGTTCGTTCCAGCACAAGGACTTTCACGCCCTGGGATGCTAGTTTCCATGCGAGAGAACTGCCGGCGGGCCCTCCTCCAGCTATGATGACGTCGTATATCGCCGGAGCGGACCTGGCTCGCGAGCGTTGAGCAACACGGGCGACGGTCGTCGATACGGCTCGATTTTTCAATTCTGTGCGCTTTTTCGGTGGAGATGCGGTTGCGGTCATATCATGCCCTCGAGAGCAGTCGGGTATCGCGTATGAGCGCCAAAAGACGTTCGGGGTTGCGGGCGTTCTTCTGCGCCTCATTCTCGGCTTCGGCGGCGACCGTGTCCAGGTAGTCTTCTGCCTCGGGTAGCGCCGCGACCAGTTTCGACGTGAGGGCAGCGCGGTTGGACGGGCTGGAGTTGCGAAACATAAACGCAACTTCCGGGTCGCGCATGGCAACGGCGACGGGCAGGGTAAGAATGGCGTCTTCGATGTCTCTCGCGGAGCCGCCGCCCAGAGCCGTGGTACCGCGCACATCGGCTACGTCGTCACATCCGTGATAAAGGATCCCCAGCAGCCGGCCGAATTTTCTGAGGCGGTCATCGCGCGTTCCTGCGCGAGCGCAAATCTCGAACATCGATCCAGTGTCCTCGCCTGCGATCCCTCGCCAATCCTCGGTGCCCAGCGGCTGCCGGCGCAGCCGCCATTGCAGACACTCGGCAACGCCAAGCCGCTGCATCAACTCCGCGAGCAAGTGGACCGAATACGGATCATCGGCAACCAGCCTGGAAGTTGCGGCCATCACGTATCCAGAGGCCATCAGGGCCGGCAGAAACCCGAAGCGGCAGTGCAGGGAAAGCGCGCCACGACGATAGCGCGAACGGTCCAGAATGTCATCGACAATCAGGCTGACGTTGTGCAGCAGTTCTATGCCGGCAACGGAGTGCAGCAGTTCCTGGGGCACCGGATGGTCGCTCATGGCGCGCCAGCAGGCGAATGCGGTCACGGGACGAAAGTATTTTGCCCGCCCCGAGAGCTGGCATTCGATCATGGGACGAACTTCGGGATCGGTCTGACTGACCCATAAGGCCAGAAAGGCGCGTAGGCGGTCCAGATCCGGGACGAGCCCCAGGCGGTCCGGCAACTGCCAAACACGTTGGGTCTCTTCCTGCTCGGCGACAGCTGTGCCCATGGGTTCTTACTCCGTAGAAGGACGCCGCCGGCCCTACGGGCGCGATACGGTTTTTGCAGTTGCCTTGTGGCGAGGCCGTGAGGGTTTCGCTTCTTTTCCGGAATCGGCAGCGACAAATGCGGTGAGTCGTTGGCGGCGCCGAACCGGCTGCGTATCGGGAATGCGGCGGAGCACCAGGGGAACCGAGGCGCCAGGAATCCCCTGGACTCGAATTTCGCCGGTGTATTTCTCTCCCGTCACGAACTTCGCCGTGATGGGTGCGCTGATCCTTGCCACTATCTGTTGTCCGGGAGCAAGCACAATCTTCTGTTTGTCGATTTGCAGCGTCGATTTAAGCTTCCGCCCGCTCGGCGTCAACAGAGGCGTGATCTCCACGCTGGCCGATACCTCGTGCGGCAGATGGTTCTCGAGCAGAAAGAGGGCGGCGGGCTTGCTGCCGGCCGCCCCTTCCAGAAGAATCGCCGATTGCGCTGCCTGTGCTTGCAGGGGCGGCGCGAACTGTTTCTGCTGCACGATTCTTCCGGCAGCGGCTGTAGGTCGGTCTCCGCCTCGGGACAAGGTTGTGAAGGCTGCACCGGCAGCGGAATTGGCTAGCCTGGTAGCGAGGGTGACATATCGCAGGTTGGCCTCAAGCGCCCGTCCCATCATCCTGGCAAGGGAAGACCCCTCCCTCATCGCGTGCTCCTGTCCGGCGGTTGAAGGCAAGGATGCGGACAATAGAAATGGTCGTACCAGTGGTGGAGATTCTCCGGCCCATCCTTCACCCAGACTTCCTGATCGGTGTCGGCCGAGATAGTTCCCAGCTTAACGATCCAGCGCTGGAAATGCAGCCGACAACCCAGAATCCAGAGAAGAATCTCAATCCCGGGATCGGCAGTCGTGCCGGCGGGTATCGTGTATGTGATCGTGACCTCAGTGCGCGCCATCGCCGCAAGGTTCACCGTCGTCGAGGTGAGGCTGAGACCCGCCATGGGCGTGGTGGTGAAGATCTGGATCGAACGCGCCGCCATCGACTCGTTGGTGATCGTAAAGGTCAGGCTGGCTTCGTCCCCGACGACCCCGCAGCTCACGACCTGGCGCAGGTTGCGGGGCATCCAGCAAGGAGGAGGAATGTGGCAGGCGCAGTCGCCGCCAGGGCTTGCGTTCGCGGCCCAGTTCACTGCGCCACCAAGGACTCCGGGTGTTCCCGAGGAAAGCAGTTTCAGAAAACTCGTGCTGACCTTCGCACCGGCCTCCAGCAGATTCTCCGCAGCCTTAAACGCAGCGTTCACCGCAGTTTCAAGATTGCTGCCCATGGTTCAAATCCCTTCCGAAGGTTTCGTCCCCTCAACTTGGATTCCCAAACCGGATTCACCGAGAAACCAGGCACCGTAGTAGCTGCGGCCCGGCCGCACCCGGTCGCTTAAATGCAGCTCGACCACCAACTCCCGAAACTCGCCTGGCGGCAGGTTCCCCGCACCTTCGCGCACAGTGGCGCGGACAAGGCCGCCGTGCGATTCGGCTATCCCTTCTGCAGCGCGATCGAGCCTTCGCTGATCTGCCAAAGGCTCTTCTGTGAGTGCGTGGTAAATGGCGACATCCACGCCCCGCGGATCAAAGAGGCAGAAGGTGGACCGGCGCTCAATGGGAATCTTCACATTGCCCAGATTGAGCGCGCCCACATTGATCTCGAGCCGCTCGTCGGGGTGCGCGGCGAGGGAGAGCCACGAGGGATAGAACCGCATTTGCGGACGGGCCTGCACGTCAATCTCAATCGGCATCTCGGAGCCACCCAGTTCCATCATGCCGTCGTAGTGTCCGGGACTGGTGGTCCTCGGAAGACGAAAGCTGAGCAGCGTAACTGCTGGCTTGGTCGCCCGTATCGTTCGGATCCGCAACGGCGACGGAGCGGCTCCCGGAAAAAACGCGCGCCCGATCTGCGGTGTCTGGCCAAACTCGACTGAGGTTGCCGTCAGGCGGATCGGCGACCCGCGGAAGCGGAGCGGCTTTCCTGGCGGGCTCATGGTGTGGCTCTCTTCCGCGTCCGGGCCTGGGTCTTGGGCTCGGCCACTGTGCCTCCCGTCACGGGGGTATTGGGAGGAGGAGACGGCGGCGCAATGAACGCGGCGGCCCCACATGGCTCGCACGGATTCGGAACGTAAGGTTCCGTAATCACCTGCGCTTCACCGCAGAGCTGAATCGACGCCAGCTGGAATCCGAAAATGGAGAATCCTGCGAGAAAGTTCGCGGGAACGTGAGCACGAATCGAGGGAATCTGAGTGATCTGAAGAGACAGACTCAGCGGATTGATGGTGATGGGGTCAAGTCCAATCTGGATTTTCGGCAGGGACGTGATATCCAGTTGGTAGGAGCTGGGAATCCCGGAAAGCTCGACGGGACTGACCAGATCGAGAGACATGTCAACCGTGTAGTTGGAGGGGATGCCGCCCACGGTATTCCTCCTTGATCCAGCGCAGATCCATGCAGTTGACAACTGAGCGGATAGCCAACTGATCCCTGGTGGTTGAAAAGATACCCTACGCCAACCCCTTCATGCAAGTATTAACGAAGCAAAAGCCCAAAATATCAGCCTACCGCACACAAAAACCGGCACTGACACGCGTGACCGGGCATGTGGCGAGCATGGAGGAACTGTCGACCATCTGGACCGCAAATGGATGTCCGGTTCTGCGAAGGCAGGATCCATCAGCCGAGGGGCAGGATTGCGCGGGAAAGATCCTGATCTCATACGGAGAGAGCTCGAGCCAGCAATGGGACGACAACGGGCGTGATGCACCGCCGTGGTCGGAAGTTGTCGACTGGACGCAGTCGCCGGATTGGACCTTTCCAAAGCGTCTACCATGGCCATCACAAGGAAGGCCGTAGAAGGTTGGTGGGACACTTCACAACTCAGTATTCTCTCCGCTTACACACATCAGTCGGTGCTCAATATGGGACACTGTACATCCACCAATCAGGCGCCTGCGCAGAGGTACCAAGTCGTGAAGTGCGGCCGGACGACAAATCTCTTCAAATGCCGAGAGCGTGTGGAAAACGCAAAAGTTCTTCAAGGGTGGAGGCGTTCGGAACGGAGCAGCCTGGCGCGGCTATGTATTTAGCTCCGGCTTGCTCCCTTGCTTCCTTCCACTGCTTCCGTATCTCCTCTGTGGTCAGCTTCTCGTAGTCGATCTCGTCCACTCCTCCCGCGATAGCCTGCGAGAATTGCGCGCGAATCTCAGAGATCGGAATTCCGCTGGTCTTTACAGAGTATTGAATGACCGGCGCATTGAAGTCCTTGAACTGGTCGATATATGGCCTCTCAAGATAATGAAGATGGAGGACAGTCAGCTTTGTGTCAGCCAGTGCGTCGAAGACCCGTTTGTCATAGGGACGGGTATAGCGCTCATAGTCTGCAACAGAGCCGAACTTGGCTTCCGCGTTGAAGACGCTTACCAATGCTCCGGAAGCTCCAATCTCCTTGATGTGTTGGATGTGGTTGATTGTAGATTGCGTGATGGCCTCCAATGCATCATGCCATCCGTCCGGATTCTCTTTCTGGAATTCATGTAGCCTTCTGATTTGCTCGTCTTTGACTTCCTCCGATTTTCCCTGGCTGGCAAACTGCGGCTGCGACTGAAACAGTATCATTGCCGTCATGTATGGGCCATAGATCGTGTCTATGAAATAGGCATCTCCATCGAGCCCATCGCGAACGATCTTTAGTGTGTTGAGTTGTTCTGGGAATGGAGAGTCCAGAGCCTTGAGCTCATGCCACTTGCCGGTTGTCGACTGAGGATAGTCGAAGTCATTCATGACCTTGACTATGTCCGTTTTGTAAACGCGATGGAATTCGAGATGGTCCTGCGCCTCCAGCTGCGCGGTTGGCCTCTTATAGTGGTGGTAAAAGGTGAATGGGGGGCGATCCACGTCTTGCCCGCGCAGCGCCCGGTCAACGCGCTCTTTGTGAGTTAACGCGGATGCGGCTGAGTTCTTGCCGAAGGATGGCTTGGCGAGTGCAAGACCGGCAGTGGCGGCGGCGATCGAAAGGAAACTGCGTCGATTCAACATTGGGTCCTCCTTGGGAGATAAGATCGAGAGCATTCGGTTGATTGAAGAAGGCAAACAGGCCGCATTAAAGCTTGCGCGGCCTGCTTGCTCATAAAAGCTAGAAAGAGATGCGGCCCCCAATTTGGATTTGTCGGGGAGTGTTGTAATCGGAGGTTATCTGGCCAAATGTCGAACTGCCGAAGGTGGCATTAGGCAGTGCAAACCAGGGATGGTTGAAGATGTTCTGGACCTCTGCGCGGAAAGCGAAGTTCACGCGCTCCTTGATGTCAACGGTCTTGATCAGCGTTGTGTCCCAGTTACCGACGCCGGAACCAGGGCCGCGCAGAGCGGTGTCAGCCTTGGGTTCGTTGCCAAACTGGAATTCGTTCGTTGCGGTAAAGGCGCTGGGGTTGATGTAACCGTTGACACGGCTATAGAGGCTGCCGGAAGTCTTCCCGCTCACGCCAGGATTGATGTTGGGCCGTTGAACGGCCGCGCCGATCAACCCGTTCTGATTGTTCTGTGTAATATCCAGCGGGAATCCACTCTCATAGTAGGTCACGGCGCTCAGTTGCCAGTCGCCAATCACAGAGTTCCACCGTCCCGCATCGCTCAGGAATCTCTTGCCCCTGCCCACCGGAAGAACATAGGAGCCGGCCAGGGTGAATCGATTCGGGACATCGATGAAGGAGCGTCCCCATTCCGATTTCAGATCGTAGACGTTCTGTGGACCGGGGTTCGATCCTCCCGACGGACTGGATGTCTCGTAAGAGCCATCGAGATTGCGCGACCAGGTGTAGGTGCTCAAAAAGGTGAATCCTGAAGTGAACCGCCGTTCAATGCGCGCAGCCAGCGAGTTATAACTCGATGCGCTATCGGTAGTAATCACGTTGACAGAGGCAAACTGCGGGAAGGGCAGGAGCAGCTGGTAATAGGGAACGGTCTGTTGGCCGATCAATCCCGGCCCTCCCGATTGATAGAAGGGATTGGCGGTGGGAGCATTGAGGGCTGTGGCGCCGAGAGAGAAGTAGGATGGGTTGAGCTGGTCGATATTGGTTCGGCCTCCGCCGGCGGGTGAGGCGCTGCCGCCGCCTTGTGGAGAGGGCAGCAGATGATGCCCGCGCGACCCCACATAGTCCACTTCCAGAACCGTATTCTGTGCCAACTGTCGCTGCACTCCTGTAGAAAACTGGTAGATGACCGGAGACTTGATGTTCTCGCTATAGGCCGCGATGGGATCGCCGATGCCAGTAAGCAGCCGATCAACGTTTCCGGTGGGAGCTTGCGGCCCGCTGGGAAACGGGTTGCTGAGCGAGAAATTCGGTGCAGGAGTCAGATCGCCGTTATTGCTGGATACGAGCGGCGTCTCCGTGGTGAAACCGGTTTGCAGAGCCGCCGTGGCATCGTAGCGCAAAGGCGAATAGAAGACACCAAAGCCGCCGCGAATCGTCGTCTTTTGCCCAAGCGCATAGGAGAATCCAAAACGTGGGGCAAACTTGAGTTTGGAAAGCTCACCGGTTTCGTTGCGGCCGCCCGTTCCGGCGTACTCCAGGCCGCCGACGGTTCCCGGCACAATACTTGCCAGCGGGCTGGCGACGGTTGGGCTGAATGCAACGACCTCGTTGTTGTTGGAGTCCTTCAACCCAGTCTCGTACTCGTAGCGTAAACCAAGGTCGAGGGTCAGCCTCCGGGTTATGCGGAATTCGTCCTGAACGTAGGCTCCCCAATAGTTGATGTACTGATAGAAACGCTGCGACTCCTCGATCTGGCCGCTGGTCGGCAGACCCAGAAGAAGGTCGGCTATGGCGTTGCCCGATGCGCCTCCATTGGGTGTGTTGGGGTTCTGTTCCGTGAAGTTGCCGGTGAAATTGAAGGCCCCTGGAGCGCTTTGAAAATCAGTGAAGGACAGATCGATGGAGCGGTAATCGAAGCCGGCCTTGATGCTGTGCTTGCCGATTTCCTTGGCGATCTGGGTAAAAAGATTTCTGGAGTACCAGAAGTCCCTCGTTGCCGTCGAATCGCTCAAAGAAGTGAAGTTGGTGACATTGACCGGCGGAAAGAAATTGAGCTGGTAGTTGTAGGCGTGCAGTCCGAGTGTGGTGGGACTGAAGCCGTTGCTCAGCGGCAGAATAACATTGGGGAAGCGATTGAAGCCGAAGCGGACGCTCAGGATAGTGGTGGGATTGATGGTGAAGATGTTATTCAAATTCGTCGCGTCCACGTGCCGGTTATAAGTGATGGATTCCGATCCGGGCGCGGTCCCCAGCGCATTGCCAAAGGGAATCAGGCAGAAGTAGTGCAGATAGGAGACATTGGCCGTCCACCATTTGAAAAACTGTTCATCGACCTTGCCGGCGAACTCGTCGCCGCGATTTGCGGGTCCCGGCACTGCAGCAAGATAGTTCGACCCTCCCGAGGGCAGTCCTTGCACGTTGGCGTGCGGGAAATAACTGAGAATGTTCTGCCCGACTGTGCTGATTGGGATGCTGGCATTGGCGAGATTGTTGCCAGGGATCGGCTGCCGGGTATTGGGGTCATAGATGGTGACAGGAATCTGGGCACCAGTGGGCGACAAGACATAACTCTGAGAGAAATCTCCCGCGCGTTCGAGGTCGGTTGGCACCTGATAGCTGGCGCGTAGGAAATTGGCTTCGTTGAAACCCTCCTCGGCAAGGAAAAAGAACGTCTTGTTTTTTCCGTTGTAAAGGTGAGGAACGATCACTGGACCCCCTATCGAGCCGGCATAACTGTAGAAGGGGGTATTGGGACGCGGGACACCTGCGCGATTGGCAAAGAAATCGTTGGCGTTGTAGACCGACTGGCTTGTAACTCCGTACAGCGAGCCGTGAAGGTCGTTCGTTCCCGACTTGAGCAGCGTGTTGTATACGCCGCCGCCCGTCCTTCCGACTTCGGCATCATACGTGGTCACCTGGACCTTGAGTTCCTGAGTTGCTTCTGTTGCGGGGATGATGGTTGGGCGGTTGACGGTATCGGTGATCGGCACGCCGTCGATCAGGTATTGATTGGTGGACTCCGGGCTGCCGGCAATCGACACGGTAGATGTATCGCTCTGGTCGATAAAGCCGGAGCCGCGGATGACTGGCAGTACGTTCTGCGAGACATTGATGACGGTGTACTGGTTGCGTCCGTCACTGGTCGAGACGGGCAGGTCGAGGAGTTTCTGTTCTTCCAATGCCGTCGAAGTCGAACCGTTGGTCGTATCGAGCAATGGTGTACTTCCCGACACCTCGACGGTTTGCGAAGTATCTCCGACTTCGAGCGGCACGTCCACCGTTACAGACTGTTGCGTGCCGACTACAACGCCGCCGCGTTCAAAGCGCTTGAATCCTCTGATTTCGACCACGATCTGATAACTGGCCGGGTCAACCTGGCTGAAAGTAAATAGCCCAGCTCCATCCGATACGGCGACACGTGATACGCGCTTGGTTTCATCGATGAGCGTGACCTTGGCTCCAGAGACAACCGCGTGGCTGGGGTCGGTCACCAGGCCTCGGACTTCGCCCGAATATGACTGGGCGAACAACGCCGCCGGGATGAGCAGGAACAGGCCGATGAAGGCCTTACTTATTGAGATCATGTGCATCCTCCTAAGAATGAATAAAGTAAGGGAAAGTCCGCTTTTGACGCAGACCTTCGTTGACGCCGGATAGACCTCCGGCATGCGATGCTATCGGGAAGAAGAATGATGAGATGAAGCACGCGAGTGCGCGCTAGCGTACACAGGTCAGACAACAGCGGAAGGGTGCGCTTCGTGGAACGAAACGCACTGGCACGGCTGCTATTGAAGCGGGTTTGATGAGGGCGAAGATCATGAGGTCTGGCCCCCACGACCTGCGGAACCCGGGATAATTCTTCGTCGTTACGGTCATTCGGAACCGGCCAACCCGGCGGCCGGATGAACTTGTTTCATGCGGCGTTGCTGTACTGAAGTGGCGCCAATTTGCGAAGGGCTGACTGTCAACCCTGCGGGTTGCCAGTTGTCCGGGGATCGGGAGGGCGGTAGCGGCACTCACTACAGACGCGGCAGAAACATGAAGACTTCCACGAATAGTCATGAATTGCTCCTGGGAACGGATAAGCGCCGATAAATAGTGCTCATCTGCAGAAGAATCTCCTCTGGTATGCGAGCCTTTCGATTGTCAGGGGGCGATGGTGCCTACGCAGGTGTGTCGCTTGCTGCCGCCGATGGGATCAGCGACAACAGATGGTGCGAAAGGCAAGCGAAAGGTGGGAGATAAATTCCATATATTTCCGAAACTCTGCAAGTCCGCATCCAGTTGCGATAAAGATAGTGTGGCGCGAATTGGAATTCCTGTCAACCCGCATTGTTTGGCGGACCGGAAATCCAAGTAGTGCATGATAGAGGACGTTCCCATCAACAACCCTAGACCCTGTCCCGTCCCTGTTTCGCTCACGAGCAGCGTGCCGTCTTCGATGACTCCGACCTTGATCCATTTCTGAATCAGGCGAAGCACGCTGCCGTCACTTACACGCTTCTCCACCATCTCGATGAGGATACCCCGTACAATTTTGTCGAAGTATGATTGGATGTCCAGTTCCAGAATCCATCCCGTGGGTCGGGTACAGATCACCCGTCTCACTTCGTCCAGAGCCTGATGGGGACTGTGTCCGGGACGAAACCCGTACGAACAATCCAGAAAATCCTGCTCATAGATGCATTCATCAGATCAACCACCACTTTCTGCACGATCTTGTCCTCAAGGCTGGGAATCGAGATGGGCCTCTGTTTCCCGTTCTCCTTGGGGATATAGACTCGGTGCTGATCCTCACGGCCTGCTTCCTCACTGTGTACGCTTCGCACCCACCGGTCGCCCGATGAATGGCAACACTCGCTACTGACCTGTCTGCTCGACTCTGGTCAGGCGGGACTTGCCCCCGCTAGGCTGGATTAAGAGGTTTCACTTTCTCATCTTCAGTTCCTCCTCTTCCGAGCTTCTCCTAACGCGACGAAAACCGGGTTATGTACGGTTTGCCGGTCATCGTGTGCCATGAGTGCGAAAGGCCGTGAGGCCGAATCGCGCGCAACTGCTTATCCGATGAGGGAAGGCCCCTCGGAACCGGCTTGCAGGAGCAGGTTCCAAACCGCCTTTCGGCGGCTGTGGCCCAAAGCCATGGTCGTGAGCGCGGAAGGAAAAGGCCCGGCATTGACCGGGTCAGGCGTCAGGCAAGAAGAGGACTGCAAGGGAACCACTGTTGAAGTGTCGAAAGCAATGAGACGATGTCAAAACCGCGGCGTGATTACTACTGCGGGACAAGCTCCGACGGTATGTTGCCCGACTTGCTGCACGGCGAAGAGAAGAGAAGAAAGTTTGGGGAGACGCGGGCTATCAAGGGCAGACAGAGGCGATTCATGGGGCCGCTCCCGATGCGTAGGATATCACCAACCGCCGGACCAAGTTCAAGAGTTATGTGGACGAAGGAGCCAAGCGCAAGAACAAGACCAAGTCCAAAGTCAGGGCGAAGGTGGAGCATCCGTTTCGCATCTTGAAGCGCGTCTTCGGATTTACCAAGGTGCACTACCGGGGTCTAAAGAAGAACCATGAGTGGCTGTGCGCGGCCTTTGCGCTGGTGAATCTATACCAACACCGTAACCGGCCGGTCCCTCAAAGGGGGTAGTGTCTCTGGAGGCCGCAAAACGGCCTTCAGAGACCACGAAAACAAGCCGGCGGGCAGCTATTTCGAGCGATTTTCGATCGAGACCATTGCAAACCAGCCACGTCTGCTTCGCCGCTAAGAAAACAGGAACCTGCGCAGAGGTTCCCTAAGTCATTGCTTCGCCAAAAGCGATTCGCAATTAGCGAGCTCCTGGCGAACGCGTTTGATCTCATCAACGGCCATTGGGCCGGTTGAGACAGGAGATGAGTCTTGTCCCCAAGCCTGCAAGCTCTTCTGCAGCCAGGTTTGCGCCTCATGCAGGTCGTTCGCCTTTTTCGAATGAGAGTTTTCCTGATTCGCAAGCGTCGCGTACGCCATTGCAAGCGCCTCATATGAGAGAGCAAGACCCTCGATTTCGTACCGGGTCTTGTGTTCGATCACTTCATACGTTTTCATTGCTTCCCGGATGCGCGGAAATGCTGCCCGAAGATCATGCTTGAGCACTAATTCCTGACCGATGCCCAAATCGCTGGAGCCGAAGTTAGCACTGGCCAGCGAGTTGGCCGGATCCGCGGCCCGCAGGTCGGCGAAGATTCGGTTCGAATTGCGGTAGTACTCCAAAGCCAGGTTGAAGTTCCCTTTTGATTCCTGCAATGGCGCTGAAAGCTCGTAAGTCTCACCGAGGTATTCGCGAAGCGTTGCATTGGTCGGGTTGGAACTGGACAATTCTTGTATAAGACGCAGACCCTTGTTCGAAGCGTCCAGCGCCTGATCCACGTCCCCGGTGTTTCGCAATGCCGTTGCCAATCCAATGTAATCCCCGACGAGATGGGTGCGGAATTGGAGACTCGAATTCGCGG
>Ga0182024_10007490_pt1 | contig 23504 bp, 24 predicted proteins | sample P32metaG_FD_120480 | JGI IMG/M metagenome (GOLD analysis project Ga0182024, IMG submission 120480) | Permafrost microbial communities from Stordalen Mire, Sweden - P3-2 metaG (Illumina Assembly) | ecosystem: Environmental > Terrestrial > Soil > Wetlands > Permafrost | place: Sweden: Stordalen... | reverse complement strand
GGGCGAGATAGGGATGGGTGAGCGCTTCCGACTCGTCGCCGAACAGCAAGGTGATATCGCCGGCTTGGGCCTGTTGCTTCAACAGGTGCAGGCGCAGGCCGGAGCGCTCGACCGCATCGGCGTTCTGCCGACCCTTCAGCGTGTGTCGCGGCCGACGCCAGGCGAAACCCCCTTTTTCAGCACCACGCTGAGCCGCGATTTCGAGATGCGCTTGCCAGTGCGCTTCTCGATCTCGTCGGCCAGGCGCGGCAGCGTCCAGTTCGCCCGCTCCGACACCCCCGGCGCCAATACTTCCTCGATCACCGACAAGGTAGCCCGCGCCTTCACCGGATCGGGGCCAGGCGCCGTGCGGGCGCGCAGCCCAGCCACCCCTTCCCGACCAAAAATCCGGCGCCAATGGCGTACGCTGTCCGGCTGCACGCAAAATGCCAAAGCAATCCGATCGCTGGTCCACCCCTCCAGCGATAGCAGGATGGCACGCGCCCGATCCGCTTCCTCGCGATCGGCTGAGCACGCCACAACGCGCAATTCCACGCGCTGCCCGGCGGTCGCTACGATCCATGACCGACCCGACATGTTCCCCCCACATCCGGTAGCTCTCCACCCGTGACTCTGCCATATGTGGACGGGCCTTGAGAATCCTGCTTAGATGGCCCGGCTTGGCGAGGTTCCGTTCGCTCGCTATTACGGCAGCGTCGATGCGACACCGCTCTTCGTCATGCCGATGGGCGCATATTACGCCCGTACCGGCGATCTCGACACGGTTCGCCGGCTGTGGCCGAACGTCATGGCGGAGTTACGGTGGATCGACACGTCAGGCGATCCCGACCGCGACGGTTTTGTCGAATACCACCGGCAACGCGAAACCGGGCTGATCAACCAGGGCTGGAAGGATTCGGTCGTCGCGATCTTCCACGCCTATGACGAGTTGGCGAACGGGCCGATCGCGCTGTGTGAAGTGCAGGGTTATGTGTTTGCCGGCAAGCGGCACGCCGCGACGCTGGCGCTGGCGCTGGCGACGACAGCCGCCCGCCTCGAGGCCGAGGCCGAGATTTTGCGACAGAAATTCGTGGCGGTATTCTGGTGCGAAGAACTGCCGACCTATGCGTTGGCGCTCGATGGCGAGAAGCGGCCGTGCCAGGTGATCGCGTCCAATGCCGGGCACGCTTTGCTGACCGTGATCGCCGCACCCGACCGTGCCGAGCGGGTTGCCGCCACATTGATGGGCGTCGGCTGTTTCTCCGGCTGCAGGCCAGCCTCGGCCTCGAATTCGATCATCGCGCCGGCGAGATCCGGTTCGACCGCCCGAGACTCCGGGAGTTTCATCGAACACCTGCATATCCGCGGATTGCGTCTCGGCGACGCGGATGCTGATGTCCTGTTCCACCGTTTCGCCGGCGAGGTCGCGGCGCCGTAACCGGCGCCGCGGGGCGAAGCGCGTCGTCGTCATCCACTAACACGCTTCCTTTCCTCTCCCTCGCGGTGGCGACCGGTCACAAGATGGTCCTCGGCCGTGCGTGACGCACCGACGCGCTGCGGCCGTGGTAGTAGACTGTTCGGTCCCGCTGTTGCATCTAGCCAAACGGGCCATCTTGCAGGATCCGATCATCGGCGCGAACCAGGAAGCGCTCGCTGCGGCCGGCATCGGAGGGGAGGTCACGAAATGACATTCAAGGTTCGGGTCGGACCGGCGCAGATCGCGATCCATCAGGGCCAGACGGTGCTCGTGACCGAGCCCGACGGGCAGGTGAACTGGCCCAGCGAACGCGGGCTGTATTTCCGCGACACCCGCCTGATCAGCGCCTGGGCGATCTACGCCAACGGTGAGCCGTGGGAGCTCTTGAACGGCGGCGCCATCGCCTATCACGCGGCGCGCATCTTCCAGACCAACCGCACCTTCGCGAGCGAGGACGGGCCGATCGCGCCGCGGACCTTGGGCCTGGTGATCGGGCGCCATATCGAGGGCGGGCTGCACGAGGACATCGAATCACCAACAACAGCCTGAACCCGGTACGCTTCAACCTGGAGATCGCGATCCGCGCCGATTTCGCCGACATCTTCGAGGTGAAGAGCAACGACATCTTGCGGCGCGGCCGGATCACCACGACGTGGTCCGAGAAACAGCAGCGGCTGCGGGTCACGTACCGGAACAAGGACTTCTGCCGTGAAGTAATCGTCCGCGCTGGCGAGGGTGACGGCGAGCCGACGGTAAATGCTAACGGAAGGCTGAGCTTCGACATCACGCTAAAGGCGGGTCAGGCGTGGCATCGATGCCTGACCTACGACCTGGTTGACGGCGTGAAACACATCCGGGCGCCGCGGGAATGCACAGCTTCCAGCGCGACGTCGGACCATGCAAACAAGATGGAAAAATGGCGGCGCGGAGTGCTGAAGATCGGCAGCAGCAACGAGAAATTCTATCGCTGCTATAACCAGGGCGTGGAGGACATGGCCGCCCTGCGGTTGCCGCTGAAGGGCACGGACCACATGGTATTCCTGCCGGCCGCCGGGCTGCCATGGTTCGTGGCGCTGTTCGGCCGCGACACGCTGATCGTCTCGTTGCAAACGATGATCGTTTATCCGGAATTCGCCGCCGGGACGCTGGAGGTGCTGGGGCGACTTCAGGCGACCGAGCGCGACGACTATCGCGACGCCGAACCTGGCAAAATCCTGCACGAGTTGCGGTACGGCGAGTTGGCGCATTTCAAGTTGATCCCGCACACGCCGTATTACGGCACCGCCGACGCGACGCCGCTGTATCTGGTGGCGCTCCACGCGGCGTGGCGCGCCACCGGCGACCGCACGTTGATTGAACGGCATTTGGCGAATGCCGAGGCCTGCCTGACCTGGATCAACAAATACGGCGATCGCGACGGCGACGGATTCCAAGAGTATCAGACGCGCTCGACCGCCGGCTACGAGAACATGGCGTGGAAGGATTCCGGCGATGCCGTGATGTATCCCGACGGCACTCTGGTGCGCGGGCCAAAAGCCCTGTGCGAACTGCAGGGCTATGTCTACGATTCCTGGCTGCGCATGGCCGAGATCTACGACGAACTCGATAACAGGCGGCGCGCCAACGCGCTGCGCAGGAAGGCCGCGGTGCTGTTCAAAAAATTCAACGAGGCATTTTGGGACGAGGATTCGGGCTTTTATGCCTACGCCTTGGACGGCGAGAAGAAAAAGGTGCTGTCGATCGCGTCCAATGTCGGGCAGTGCCTGTGGTCCGGCATCATCGCGCCGGAACGTGCCGCGACCGTGGTCAAGCGCCTGATGCGCAAGGACATGTGGAGCGGCTGGGGCATTCGTACGCTGTCAGCGGAGCATGCCTCGTTCAATCCGTACAACTACCAGACCGGGGCGGTATGGCCGCACGACAACTCGCTGATCGCGCTGGGCATGCGGCGCTACGGGTCCCGTGTACCAGTCGAAGGAGCAATATCAGAAGTTGCTGGAACAGCACGTGGTGCAACTGAGCGCGATGCAGCAGCTTCACTACGCGTCCGACCGGCGGGCCGTCCTTTTGATCTTCCAGGGGCTGGACGCGGCAGGGAAGGACGGCGCCATCAGGCATGTGATGTCCGGGGTCAATCCGCAGGGCTGTCAGGTGTTCAGCTTCAAGCAGCCCAGCCCCACCGAACTGCAGCACGATTTTCTCTGGCGCAGCACCCGTGATCTGCCGGAACGCGGGCGGATCGGCATCTTCAACCGTTCCTATTACGAGGAGGTGCTGATCGTACGCGTCCATCCGGAAATTCTGCACAGTGAAGCGATCCCAAACGCTTCGCACCGCGACAAGAAGGTCTGGCACGACCGCTATCGCTCCATCGTCGATTTGGAGAAGCACCTCCACGCCAACGGCACCCGCATCGTCAAGTTTTACCTCCACCTCTCGAAGGAGGAACAGCGCCAGCGATTTCTCGCGCGTATCGACGAGCCGGAAAAGAACTGGAAATTCAGCCTTGCCGACATCAAGGAGCGGAATTTCTGGGAGGACTAAATGACGGCCTTTGAGGAATGCCTGAGTGCGACCAGCACCAGCAACGCACCCTGGTTTGTAGTTCCGGCCGACGACAAGGAGAACGCCCGGCTGATCGTTTCCCAGATCGTCCTCGATACGTTCGAGGGACTTAAAATGTCTTACCCAAAAACAAGCCCAGAGCGTCACAAAGAATTGCTGTCGATCCGCAAGCGGCTCGCGAAACCAGGGTCTTGAGTGCGCTGGGACGACCAGGCCTGAACCGAGGAGTAGACGATGTATACGAGCATCCTGATACCGACGGACGGCTCGGAACTCGCCGGAAAGGCCGTCCAGCACGGCACTACCTTGGCCAAACGGCTCGGCGCCAAAGCCACCGTGCTGACGGTCTCACCGCCTTTTCACGTGTTCACGACCGACACGCAGATGATCGAGGACACGCCGGCTCAGTACAAAACACGCATGCAGCAGCGTGCCGAGAAAACTCTTGGCGCAGGCGCCCACTTGGCGCAGGCGGCAGGCGTTGCCTGCGATGTGGTCCATGTCGAGCATGAGCATCCCTACCGGGCGATCATCGATACCGCGGAGGCGAGGGGCTGTGATCTGATCGTCATGGCCTCCCACGGCCGCCACGGCCTCTCCGCGATCGTCCTCGGCAGCGAGACCCTCAAGGTACTCACGCATTGCAAGGTCCCCGTACTGGTCCATCGATAAACCGCGCAGCTTTCGTCTATTGATCGGCAGCGGCTCGAAGACGCCACAAGCAAACGATTGCACTAAATGCAGCGGCTTCCTACCAGCGGGGTTCTTCCCCGGCAGTTTGGTGGATTTTTGTGCATGATTTGCCGGTACTGTACTGATCGCTGATGGCGGCGCTTTGTCGGCTGATACGGTTTTCTCTGCGACGACGCGTTAGCAGGTTGGACGAAGTTTTGTACTTTACCATGAGAGGCAAGGGTTCGGGATCCACCTGTCGGCAGGTCCGCAGCGGTGGGGGCGGCATCGCTCACGCCTCGGCGCTGATCGACATTCGCCCGTTGATCGGCGCGGTCGGGTTCGAGTTCCCATTCGAGACTGCCGCCGCCATGCCACCAGGGGGTGGTACCGAACTCGTCCTTCAGCGAAGCGTGCGCTTTCATGCCGCCGACATTGAGGTCGTGATACGGCTTTGGCGGCTTCTTGTGCGCATTGGTCCAGGCGAAGCTGATGCCGGACGTGCCACCGCCGATGCGCGTCGCCTCGAGCACGGTGACGTCTGCCCCGGCCTGAGCCAGCCGAAAGGCGACCGAGGCGCCCATCACTCCGGCCCCGATCACGATCATCTTCGTCATGGGTGTCTCCTCAACGTCAACACGGATTATGGCACGCCACCATCCGGCCGTCGCCGGAGGGCGTCGGCACCGGGGTCTGTTCATGCAACGTTGGCAGGAGCAAGGGAGCGGTGCACGCTCGCGCAGCCGTGAACGTGACACGGAGTGTGCCGATACCTAAATCGTGGGGAAGCGCATTCTGGGAGAAGGGTCAATGACGGAGCAGCGAAAGAGGATCACCTGGAACCGCCTTGGGCCAATCCTCGCAGCGCTCGTAGCGATCGTCGGAACGGCCTATTGGGCGTCATCGTCATCAGCCGAAACAGCGCGGATTGTCCCGCCGCCAGTGATGGACGAGACCGCACAGGCGGCGGCGACCGAGGTGACCGTCCTTGCGGGCGGATGCTTCTGGGGTGTCCAGGGCGTCTTCCAGCATGTCGACGGCGTGATCTCGGCCGTTTCCGGCTATGCCGGCGGGGCGGGCGATACCGCCAACTACGAGATGACCAGCAGCGGGACGACCGGGCATGCCGAATCGGTGCAGATCACCTTCGACCCGCTCCGGATCAGCTACGGCCGTGTTCTGCAAATCTATTTCTCGGTCGCGCACGACCCGACCGAACTCAATCGCCAAGGGCCGGACACGGGCACGCAATACCGTTCCGCGATCTTCGTGGAAACCCCCGAGCAGGCACGCATCGCCGCGGCCTATATCGCGCAGCTCAACCAGGAGAAGGTGTTCCCTTCTGCGATTGTCACCACGATCGAGCCGGGTAAGCAGTTCTACCCCGCCGAGGCGTACCATCAGGATTATCTGACCTTGCACCCGACCCTGCTCTATATCGCGATCAACGATCTGCCCAAGATCAGGGCGCTGGAGCAGTTATTTCCCGATCTCTACCGTCCCGACCCAGTGCTGGTCGCGGCGGCGCAACCGGCGAAGTGAGGTTGGCGGCGATGGAACAGCATGCGCTCGGCTCCCTGTGGCCGGTATCGACCCTGACCCTCGGCGGCGGCGGGCTCGGCAGGTTGTGGGGGGCCGACGACCTTCGACGAAGGCGTCGCGGCCGTGCATGACGCGGTCGCTGCCGGCATCAATCTGCTCGATCTGGCCGATCATCACGCAATGAGCGGCAGCACATTCCCGAGCGGGCGACGCGGCGGGTTGGTTTTATGGTGTCCTTTCCTTCAAGAGCGCCCGGCGGATTGCAGGTGACAGCCCGACCTGTCCGCCAGCCGCGGCTTATCGCTGATGGCATTCGGCCCGCTCACCCGCCGGGTGTCATCGTCGGCCGGCCGACCGGCGCGCTCGCGGCGTAGCTCTTCCATGCGAGCGCGGATTGCCGCAAAATCATCGGCAGCGCGGGGACGCGTCACGTTTCCTCCACAGTGTTTTTGTCGAGCCCGGCCCGCCTCAGCAGATTGGAAAATTATGGTTAACAGGGCAAGCTGCGTCGTCCGCCGCTATCGAGGCATTCCCGAATGGGTGGCATGCAATCGGATGAAGCCGGCCTGATATCGATCACCGTGCTGTCGGTGACGCCGGCGCGGGCCGGCAAGCGAAATCGCCGAGAATCTGGCGTATGTCGGTCGTAAGGGAGTGCGCCGGTCAATGAAGGAGCAGGCGAGTGGCCGCACCCAAATCTTCTGATTACGGGCGGCTGTTCTTCCAGGCCGAGGTGTTCCGCGCCGGGCGGCTCGCCGAGCGCCGCAAGCGGCCGGACGCGACCGTCACGGAACCGGCGCGGCTTGTGCCGGTGTTCCGCGATTGCGACGTACTGGTGGCCGGCGGCGGACCGTCCGGCACCGGTGCCGCCATCGCTGCGGCGCGGGCCGGCGCCGACGTCGTACTCGTCGAGCGGCACAATCATCTGGGCGGACTCTCGACCGGCGGCCTCGTCATCTGGATCGACCGCATGACCGGCTGGTCCGGCGAGCCGGTCATTCGCGGCATCGGCGAGGAATTGCTCGATCGCCTGCCGAAAGACGCCCTGGCCGGGCCGCCGCGCGCGGCATGGGGCAGCGCCGACGCCGCGACCGCCGCCTATTGGAAGGAGCGCACCGCCGCCTTTCACGGCATCGTCACCTGGTCGCCGACGATCGATCCCGAGAACCTGAAGCTGTTGAGCCAGGAGATGGTGCTGGCCAGCGGCGTGCATCTGGTGCTGCACGCCTGGGCGGCGGCCCCGATACTCGACGGGGAGGGCCGGGTCGGTGGCGTGGTGTTCGAGAGTAAGGAGGGGCGGCTTGCCATCCGCGCCAAGGTGATGATCGACTGCACCGGCGACGGCGATCTGTTCCATCGTGCTGGCGCGTCGAGCGACCGCGACATCGACGAACGCGACATCCACCACTGCATCAATACCGCCTGGCTGTTCGCCGGGGTCGACATGCCGCGCTGGATCGCCTTCAAGGCCTGCGATCCCGAGGGCTTCAAATCGTTCATGGAACGCGGGCGGGCGGCCTGTGGTGGGCTGTTCGAGCGGCCGTTCGTATCCTGGCGCGACGATGTAGCGTTGTTCATGGGACCGCGTCTCGCCGGCTATTCCGCAGTCGATATCGAGGATCAGACCGAGGTCGAGATCCGCTCGCACCGACTGATGGCGCAGCATCTCGCGGTCTACCGCGCGCACGCGCCGGGGTTCGAGAACGCCTACATCATGCTGTCGGCGCCGCAGCTCGGGGTGCGCCACGCGCGCCGGCTGGTGGGGGTCGGGCGGGTCACGCGCGAGGACTGGACGGACGGCCTGCCGCGTCCGGACGAGATCGGCGTTTCGCCCTCGCTGTCGCCGAAATTCCCGCTGATCTCGGTGCCGTATGGCTGCCTGGTGCCGCGCGACGTCGACGGGCTGCTCGTCGCCGGACGGCACATCTCCTGCGACCCGTCGAGCCATTCCTTCCTGCGCGAGATCCCGCAATGCTGGCTGACCGGGCAGGCGGCCGGCGCCGCGGCGGCCTTGGCGGCGACACTGGGCTGCGTGCCGCGCGCGGTGCCGATTGCCGAATTGCAGGCGATCTTGCTGCGCCAGGGCGCCTGGCTTCGGCCCTCGCCCGCCGGGCAGGTGGAGGCGGCGAAGTAGCCACACTTCAAGGCCGTGGCCTGAGAACGACGCTTGCACCCCAGCCTAAGATGGCTAGACCAAGATGGGCTGCGCCCATTAAGACGAGCGTCAATCGGACGTTGACATCGCGATTCGCTGGCTTCCCTGCGTTGGTTTAGTGTCGTTCCCTTCACCGTAGGAGGTATGCAGCAACTTTGGCCGGTCTTTGGGCTCGGCGACCGGTTTATTGGACTGGTAACCATTTAACCAGTCCATACCCTGGTCACGAGCGACATCTACGGCATCATCCGCTGTCCCGATCGAGCATGGCCGGGCTGTTCGAGCAATTCTTGAGCGATAAGGCACCGGCAGGTCTGCCGACGAAACCGGTAGCTGCGTGATGGAATGGTTCATCACGGTACCCTGCCACCCTGCGGGTGATCTTTGCCGGCAATTCCCGCGACCCCGTCGCCGCCGAGGCGTGCCGGCTGCGCCCTGGCTGTCAGATTCTAATCCGCCCACCGATGAGCGCGGCGCTCTATGACCAAGGGGCGTTGTCAATAAAAATTACCGATATCATGCTGTATTTTTGCTTCGCAGGGTATCGGGGGGTGCTTTGAAGGCGCGAAACACAAACAGTCTTTAATGCTCAAAACCCCCGTTCGGGGGTTTTCTTTTGTTACCCCATGCCGCGTCTTGTCAATAAAAAGTCCCCGTTGTATCAATGGTTTACCGAAAATAAGCGGTTGCGCGGCGGGGATGGCTCCTGTATGGTGCCTTCGCGAAAGGAACAAAGATATGAGCGATGCTCCAACACGCGCGGAAACGCGCGACAGCGAAACCGTGCCTGCATCCGAAGGGGTCGATGGCGAAGCAGTCGGCGAAGCCTCGGTGACGCCGTATGAGGATGCGGCTTCGCCTCAGACGCCGAAGGCGGCTGCTCCCATCATGTCCGGTGCACCGGACATGAAAACCGGGGCGCAGCCCCAAGAGGAGGGGCCGCTTGACGGCTCCGCCGAGACGCACGCGGAATATATCCGCCGCCTCTTAGATGAAGGTCGGCCGCACTTTCTCGCCGGCTTGGGATTTGAAACACAGCGCGACGAAACCCTATTCCAGGGCTGCTACCTCACCGGCAAGATCATCTCTCGGACCCTGACCGATACAGCGGCGGAGACCGCCCTCGACGAGCTTTGCGACAAACTCAACGCGCGGGGGGACAGCCGGGCAGCCAAATTGATTGATTTGATGTCGCGGTCTGCGGACGGCAAAAGCACCGTCCACCGCCGCAAGATGACCGTTTATATCGGAGCGTCGTTCTGGTTTGCCTGGAACCCCGATGACCAGCCCGATGCCGTTGCTGCGGAACCAAAGTTACCGTGCCCCTCGGGCGATCGCGAGACGGCGATTGCGGCGGCACGCGCGGCCGGTGGTATCGACGATATCAACGAACTCTATCGGATTTGGGCATTGGAGATCTTTGAACCCGGTTCGGGGAAGCTCGGTGCATTGAGCAAGGGTGCGACCCGCAAGGCGGGCAGCCCAGCGGCAGCCAAACAAGTGGCTCAAAACAAGGCGGCGGATCGCAAAGCCTCCCGCTTGGCCAGCGCTGCGGGGAGAACGGCAAGGGCGTCGCTAGCCAAACAACCCGGCATGGGCAAGGCGGTTTGCTCGGTATGCGGTCGTGAGGGCTTGCAGTTCACCAGCGCCGGAAACGTTCGGCCGCATCATGCCCATGGAACGCTGCCAGGTTATTGTCCGGGCGGCGGGAAACCCCCGGCGGAAAAAATGGTTACGCCGCAAGCAATCCCCGAAGGGGCATTGAGCGCGCAGGGGGACACGGTTAGCGGCACGGTGCCGACTGAACCGACTTCACCGGCCGAAGCCGGTGTGTATACCCCGCAGAAATTCGCGGCGGCGGGTGCCCATGCCAAATCCGTTTATCAGAATCAGTATGTCGCAGAGCGCCAACGCAGGATCGCCGAGGGCACCCTTTCCCAAGAGAACAGTGATGAGGATCAGGTCGAAAAAGTGGCCGGGTTTGCGCTTGCCTTCTACGCCGAGCAAGGTGTTTCGGCCAAAACTGGGATCGAGGATGACTATCCGATTCAAGTCTGGGGCCGCATCAAGAATGAGGCAACCGGCGCGTTTGAATTGTATGGGCCGATGCATGATTCCTTGCTGTGCACCGCTGTCCTTTACCAGATCGCCCAGGAAAATCGCGAGTTCGCCGAAGGCGAAGCCCCGTCCGACGACACGGCGGCGGCGTGACCAACATCACGGAACCGCCGAAGCGTCACCATTACGGCTTGTTTGAAGCGCCGATGAATGCGCGGCAACTATCGCGCCATCGCGGCACGGACCCTGAATTAGCCGGTCGGTTGGTAGCCTATTTCCGGCCGACCGGCTTCTGTCTGGACCCATGCCGAGGTCCAGGGCCGACCTATCCTTTCTATGACGCGCTGCCGGAACCGAAAGATTGGTGCGAAATTCTCGCAGGCAGAGACTTCCTCGATTGGCAGCGGCCTGTCGATTGGATTGTGACAAATCCCGATTGGAGTTGTGACTACCGCGCGTTTGCCGCACACGCGTTCCGGGTCGCCGCCAACGTGGTGTTTTTGGCTCCGCTTCATGTCGCAGTCAACACCTATCGGCGGCACCGCGATTGGCACGCTCACCTACATGGTTTGCGGAAGATTATTGTGCTGGATTGGGAAGACGCGGGCTTTCCATCCGCCGGTTATATCCTCGCCGCGATCCATTGGCAGCGAGGATATAACGGCGGTACCGATTGGCGGTACTGGACTAACATTTTCGACTGAATCCCCCCAAAACACCGTTTTGCGACGATCTACCTTCAAGTATTAACATGGTCAAATTAGGTACGACGTTAGTCAGTCAATAAAAATCCGATTGTATAAGGTATAGTTAAAAATATTTACCAAAGATACCTTGTGCCCGGAGCAGCGACTTCTTAAATTATGGGGATGTGCGGGAGGATCGTGACATGATTACACTGACCGACCGAGAGCGGGAGCTATACACGGCCCTGATGACCGCGATGGGCGCCGCTCAGGACGACCTCAGAACCCGGTTCGACGCCCTCAAAGCAGAGTTGGAGACGCGGGCGGAGCAGCTATCGGCCCAGCTATACGATGACGAATGGAACGGCAGTGATGTCGAGTATGAGGCGCTGGAGCAGGTTGCGAAGAATATTCAGAATACTCTTGAAGAAAATTTAGGTTGTCTCGATACTAAAATTACCGATGCGCATCGGGAATGGAAGGACAAACTCAAGTTGGCGTTCGGGTAGGGGTACAGGAGATCAGGCGGCGGCTTCTTAGGCGGCTTCTTAATTTATGGAACAGCGGGCGAGGTGCCACAGAAAACATCGTATCTACCCCGATAGTGGTGAATCAAATGGGTATGGACGTAGGCGGCAAAGCACCCCGTTCGACAACGGGCGAATACTTCCGTAACAATGTATGGTGGTGGAGACCACTCGCCGATTACTGCCTCCAGGTCGCGCCTGAGATATGTGAGCCAGACGGCAAAGAGGTTTACTGGCACACCAACGATGGCGACGGTCTCGACGACGCACACGCTGTCGCCCTGTCCGCGCGCCTACAAGATGAAATTGATAGCGGGCGAACTGCCGCGTTCGCCGACAGCCGTATGGCAGAGCTCAACGCAATGCCCGACGAAACCTGCGATCTTTGCCACGGAACCGGTCTGCGCGACGACACGATCATGCAAGGCGTTTGCAACGCGTGTGAAGGTGCCGGGTATGTGAGACCATTCGCTACATGGTATGCCTTCGACGCTGAAAACGTCCAAGAATGGGTGAACTTCCTACGGGACTGTGGCGGCTTTGAAATTTGGTAAAATAGGGATCAGCCCGAGGGGGAGCTCGCGCCCCTCGGCCCGATCCGAATTCTCCTTTGTCTTAAAATCACGCCGCGACGAGGCGAGCACCGCGATAAAGCGGCGCCTGGACGAGCTCGCCTCGCTCGCACCCTTAACCGCGCCCGATCGACTGATGCTGCGAGCTGCCTGCGTGAGATCCCGGCGGCCAACGGCGGAGATCGCCGATCCGAGGATTTCAAAGGTGGGGTCGCCCCTACTTCTGAAAATCCTGGTCGGATACAGGCGGCTCGGGAAGCCGGTCTCTCGGCTGTTTGGGGGGGACTCCAGACGATGGAACGATCCATGGCCCGTCGCCGGTGGAGGCTCCAATGGGTCTCCCGGTTTCCTCGGCGATGACCCATTCGAGGCAATGGCGTACACAGAACCGCAAGGATGCTCCAAAAGATTGATCCAAATGGGAGCTCGCGCGATTCAATAACATATTGATAAGGCGTAGTTATTTGTGATATGGTTCAACTCCGCCCCTGGGCACCATTCTTTTTTCAAACCCGATCGATCTTTTAATGCGACGAGGCCTCGCGCGCCTTGGGGCGCCTCAATATCCCCGGTCCCAATCGATGACGTTGCGCAGCGGCCGGGCGTCGAGATGGGCGCGCAGATTGTCGCAAAACAAATCGATCGCGCCGTGCCGGTTTTCGTCGCTCGCGCCGGAGACATGCGGGGTGATCAGCACCCGCTCGTCCTGCCAGATCCGCGCCGGCGGCGGCTGCTCGAATTCGCCGTCATAGACGTCGAGCACGACGCCGCGCAGGCGGCCCTGGTCGAGCGCCTCGGCGAGCGCGGCTTCATCGATGATCTCGCCGCGCGCGACGTTGACGAGGACGGCGCCGGGCTTCATCGCAAGAAAACGGTTCCTGTCGAAGAGATGGGTCGTCTCCGGCGTCCACTGCGTGCAGATCACCACAAAGTCGCTCTCCGGCAGCAGAAGGTCGAGATCCGCGGCGCCACCGAGCCGGCTGAACCCCGGCGGCAACGGCGCTCCCGGCTCCCCCTCTCGGCGCCTTGTGCCGACCACCCGCATGCCGATCGCGGCGCAGAGCCGGCCGACCTCGAGCCCGATCCCGCCGGCGCCGACGACGCAGGCGGTCTTGCCTTCAATGAGGAGCGGCCGATAGGCGCGATGGTCGAAGGCGCCCGCCCTACGATCGTTGACGGCGCGGTCGAGGCTCTTGGCGAAGTGGAGGATGCCGGCCACCGCGTATTCGGCCATCGCCAGCGTGCTGCCGAAACCGCGCGAGGTCGTCACCGCGACGTCGCTGCCCCAGAGGTCGCCGCGCAAGAGATTGCTGGCGCCGGCCGGGCGCTGGTGAAACCATCTGAGCCGCGGCGCGCGGGCGCGCAAATCCAAGGGAAACGGCCAGCCACCGAGGATCACCTCCGCGTCGGCGAGCAGCCGGTCGCGCTCCTCGCGGGTGCCCTTGCCCGTGCTGTTGGGGGCGAGATAGCGGGCAACCGAATAGGCCGGCCAGGTCTCGCGGTACTCGCCGTCGAACCAGCCGCCGGCGTCGGTCAGCCGAACCCCGGGATCGACCGCCTCGATCTGCGCCCGCTCGGCCGCGCTGACGCGCTGAATGCTCAGAATATTGACGCTTGCCATGCATGCTCTCCGATCATCGCGCGCAAATGACTTTAGCGCGCCCTTCACCTTGACCCGCCATGCGTCCGCCCTCCACTATCGGCCGCACACAAGGAGAGACATCATGGCTGCGAGAGCGCCGTTTCTGAATACCGCCTACAGCGCCTATCATCATCGCGCGCGACCGGCGCAAGACGAGGAGCTGACCCGGGTCGGGCCGGGGACGCCGTGCGGGGAATATCTGCGGCGCTTCTGGCAGCCCGTCATCCTCACGCAAGAATTGGGCGAACTGCCGCGGCGCCTGCGCATCCTCGGCTAGGACCTCGTCGCGTTCCGCGACAAATCGGGCGCCATCGGCCTCCTCGAATTGCATTGCCCGCATCGCGGCACCTCGCTCGAGTTCGGCCTCATTGGCGACAAGGGCATCCGCTGCTGCTATCACGGCTGGCTCTTCGATGTCGACGGCCGGGTCCTCGAAACCCCGGGCGAGCCGGCCGACAGCACCCTCAAAGACCGCCTCTGTCACGGCGCCTATCCGGTCCGCGAACACGGCGGGCTGGTCTTTGCCTATATGGGCCCGCCCGACAAATGCCCGGATTTTCCGATCCTCGACACCTTCGACCTGCCCGGCTTCCGCCAGGTCGCCCGCGCGCCGACCCTCTGGGGATGCAACTGGCTGCAGGTCAAGGAAAACAGCATGGACCCGGCGCATCTGGCGTTCCTCCACGTCCTCCCCGGCAGCCAGGGCTTCACCGACGACTTCAAGGAATTGGGCGAGTGGGACTGGATGGAGACCCCGCTCGGCATGGTCTACATCGACACGCGCCGGCAGGACGACCGGGTCTGGGTGCGCGTCGCCGATTTCATCCTCCCCAACATCCACCAGTTCCCGCCCAATGCCGACCCGATGGCGCTGCGCAACTCGATCTGCCGGCCGCAGGCCACGACCTGGGCGGTGCCGCTCGACGACACCCACACGATGCAGATCGGCTATTATCGCGCCCCCGAGGGCAAGGAGATGCGGCGCGGCTCGGGCTTCGGGCAGGACGGCACCCGGCCCTATGAGGAACGCCAGCGAATTCCCGGCGATTACGACGCGCAAATCAGCATTCACGGCGGCGTCGCGCGGCACGGGCTCGAGCATCTCGCCACCACCGACCGCGGCATCATCATGATGCGCAACATGATCCGGCGCGGCATCCGCGCAGTCGGCAACGGCGAGGAACTGGAGTCTCCGATGCTGCACAACGGCGCCGCGATCCCGACCTACAGCCACGACCGCGTCGTCGCCGGCATCCCCGCGGCGCCGACCCCCGAAGCCGACCGCAAGAAGCTGCGCGAGGTCGCCCGAGGCGTTGTCCGCGAGACCGTGAAGACCGGCTTGGCGAGCGCGTGACGTGGTCTCGTAGGGCGGAAGAGCGCAGCGTCTTCCGCCGGTCTTGGACGCCGGAATGCGAGAGGATATGGCGGCATGCGCTCCGCTTTTCCGCCCTACGCGGGTTCAGGATGACGATTTTTCTTAGCGCCATCAATAATCTACGTCATCCTGAGGAGCACCCAAGGGGTGCGTCTCGAAGGACGCACGATGCCGGTGCAGCAGGACATGAGTGACGTAAATCACCCCGCCCGCTTCCTGCCGCACAGCTCCCATTGGGGGGCGTTTTCAGTGCGCGCGCGCGACCGCGAGATCGAGATTTTGCCGCATCCGCGCGACGCCGTGCCCTCGGCGCTGCTCGGCAACATCCCGGCGTCGGTGTCACACCGCGCGAGGATCGCCCGGCCGATGGTGCGGCGCGGCTGGCTGGAGCGTGGTCCCGGGCCGGACCGACGGCGGGGCTGCGATGAATTCGTCGCGCTCTCCTGGCCCGAGGCGCAGGACCGCGTCGCCGCGGAATTAGGCCGGGTCTACACCGCGCATGGGCCGCGCGCGGTGTTCGGCGGGTCCTATGGCTGGGCCAGCGCCGGGCGCTTTCACGACGCACAGCACCAGCTCCACCGCTTTCTGAACCTCGCCGGCGGCTATGTCCGCTCGGTCAACTCGTATAGCTCCGGCGCGGGGGCGGTGATCCTGCCGCACATTATCGGCCCGCAATCCTCGGTCGCCGGCAACAACGTCAGCTGGGCCGAGCTGACAGAAGAGAGCGCGCTCGTCCTCGCCTTTGGCGGCATGGCGCTGAAGAACAACGATGTCGGCGGCGGCGGCACGAGCCAGCATGTCGCGCGCGACCATCTGATCCACGCGCGGCGACGTGGTGCCGAATTTCACCTGATCGGCCCGCTCTGCGACGATCTGCCGGCTTCGGTCGAGGCGGTCTGGCATCCGATCCTCCCCGGCACCGATGTCGCGCTGATGCTCGCTCTGGCGCATACCCTGGTCGGCGAGGGGCTGCACGACCAGGCCTTCCTCGAGCGGTTCTGCGACGGCTGGGAGGCATTCGCGGCCTATCTTCTTGGCCACAGCGACGGTCAGCCGAAAGATGCCGCGTGGGCCGCCGCGATCTGCGGCATTCCGGCAGACGAGATCACCACCCTCGCGCGGCGCTGCGCGGGCCGCCGCACGCTCGTCACCTGCTCGGCCAGATCGGGCTGCCGGGCGGCGGCTTTGCCTATGCGCTGGGGGCGACCTCGAACACGGGCAAGCCGCCGCTGGCGGTGCCGCTGCCGACGATGCCAGTGGGCCGCAACAGCATCGCCGACTTCATCCCGGTGGCGCGCATCGCCGACCTGCTGCTGCACCCCGGCGAGGCGTTCGATTACGACGGCAGGCGGCTCGCCTATCCGCAGATCAAGCTGGTCTACTGGGCCGGCGGCAATCCGTTTCACCACCACCAGGATCTGAACCGGCTGCGCCGCGCCTTCGCGCGGCCCGACACGGTGATCGTGCAGGATTCGGCATGGACCGCGAGCGCGCGCCACGCCGACATCGTGCTGCCCGCGACGGTGACGCTGGAGCGCGAGGATATCGGCGCCGCGGACGGCGACCCGATGCTGGTGGCGATGCATCGGGCGGTCGCGCCCTATGAGGAGGCGCGCGACGATCACGCTATTTTCGCCGGCCTCGCCGAGCGTCTCGGCTTCGCCCCGGCGTTCACCGAGGGCCGCTCTGCCCGGCAATGGCTCGAAGAGATTTACGAACCGACCCGCCGCGCGCTGGTGGAGCGCGGTGTCAACGCGCCCGATTTCAAGGAATTCTGGGAGGAGGGCGAGCTGGTCCTGCCGACCCGGGAATGGGATGGCGGCATCGTCCGCGCCTTCCGCCGCGATCCCCTGGCGGCGCCTCTGCCGACGCCGAGCGGCAAGATCGAGATCGCATCGGCGACGATCGCCGGGTTCGGCTATGCCGACTGCCCGGAACATCCCGCCTGGCTGGCTCCGGTCGACGGCGCCGGGTCGGACGCCGCCTCGCGCTTCCCGCTCTTTCTCGTCGCCAACCAGCCGGCGACCCGGCTGCACAGCCAATTGGATTTCGGCGCCACCAGCCTTAATTCGAAAATCGAGGGGCGGGAGCCCGTGCGCATCCACCCCGAGGACGCCGCTTCCCGCGGCATCAAGGGCGGCGACATCGTGCGGCTCTACAACGAGCGCGGCGCCTGCCTCGCCGGGGCGGTGTTGAGCCCGGCATTGCGCCCGGGCGTCGTCCAGCTTTCGACCGGCGCCTGGTACGATCCCGACGACCCGGCTGCGGAAGAGCCGCTCTGCGTCCACGGCAACCCGAACGTCTTGACCCGCGACGCCGGCACCTCCCGCCTCGCACAGGGTTGCACCGGCCAGCTCACCCTCGTCGAGATCGAGCGCTTCACCGGCCCCCTGCCGCCGATCAAGGCCTTCGACCCGCCGCCCGGCGGTCCCGCCGGCCGCTAGGGACTGAAATACCGGATCGTGGCGAGGCCAAGCGCTAGGCCGCCGATCGACGCCACAACGGAAGTGAGCACATACAGTGCCGCCAAGCCATGCTGATGACGTTCCCACAGCAGGACCGCGTCTAGGGAGAAGGTTGAGAAAGTCGTGTAGCCCCCAACGATCCCCGTTGTCAGAAACAGTCGGACATGTTGAGAAGCGCCGCCCTTGAACGCGAAATAGCCCGCCAGTAGCCCCATTACCAACGAGCCGCTGACGTTCTCAAACAGCGTGTAAAACGGGAAGCCGGTTCCAAACCACCGCGCGAAGGCGACATTAACGCCGTGCCGCAGGGCGGAACCGATGCCCCCGCCCAAGAAGACCAGTACATAGGTCAAAGCTTATCCTTTGGCTTTGGGCGCGAGCGAGTGCTTTCCATCATAGCAAAACCAAAGACTTACAGACCACCCTTTTCACAGATCGCGCGTCGGTGAGCGGTGGCGCTCCCGACGGGTGTCCTGCACGCGTCAGGCCTCCGAAAGGATCCTTCGCGTTCCTCAGAGAGGGTCTCAAACTAAAACCAGGGCACTACCCGCGGATTGACGGGCTCGCGGCAGGCCCCTAATTTCCAGCGGGGAGGGGCCGAAGCTGTCGCTCGATTTCATCCGCCGATTCTATGCCGCCGCGGGATCGCCGAGCGCTTGAATGGGCGCCGGGCGATCGGCCGGGCAGAGGAATTGCCGCCGGTCCCAGCCTCGGCGATGGGCCGGCGCCGCGGCTCTTATCCTCTGGACATTGCATCCCGACGCGACCTCCGCCCAGGAATCCCTCCCCGAAATCGACATCATCGCCGCTGCTCCCCTCGCCGCCGGGATCGAACGCGACAAGCTGCCGGCCCCGACCTGGAGCCTCGATGCCGGGCAGCTGCGTGCCGAGGGCCCGGCCAGCCTGACCGGAACCCTCGAACGGCAGGTGCCTGGCGTCGCTGTCAATGACGTCACGGGGAGCCCCTTTCAGCCCGATCTGCAATTTCGCGGCTTTGCCGCCTCGCCGGTTCTGGGGACCCCGGCCGGCCTGGCCGTCTACCAGAACGGCGCCCGCATCAACGAAGCCTTCGGCGACACGGTGAACTGGAACCTGGTGCCCGATTTTGCGGTTCGCCGGGCCGATTTGCTGACCGCAGATCCGGTCTTCGGCCTCAATGCGCTGGGCGGTGCGCTGGCGCTCGAGATGAAGAACGGCTTCAATTTCCAGCAGAACCGCCTCGAACTCGCCGGCGGCTCCTTCGCGCGTGGCGACGCCACCTTCGAGCGGGGCGTCCAATCCGGCGCCATCGCCAGCTATATCGGCGGTCATCTGACGACGGATGGCGGCTATCGGCAGCACTCGTCGGCGGCGATCGGCCAGCTCTACGGCGATCTCGGCGCCGAGACCGACCGGGTCAACCTGCATGTGAGCTTTACTGGTTCGACAGACGCGATCCATGCGGTCGGGCCGACCCCGGTCGAATTGCTGGCGAGCGACCGCAGCACCGTTTTCACCTTCCCGCAAGGCACGCGCAACCAGCTCGCCTTCGTCACCGCCACCGGCAAGCTCAAGGCAACCGACACGCTGGCGATCGACGGTTTGTTTTATGTTCGCCGCTTCGAGCAGCGCGCGGTGGACGGCAACACCACCGAGGCCCGGCGCTGCGACAGCGCGCTCGCGCCCGGCCTCTTATGCCTGTCGAGCCCGACCACACCGCTGTTCTCGACCACGGGTACGCAGATCGCCGATATTCCCGGCGCCAATCTCGGCGAAATCGACCGCAGCGCCACGCAGGCGACCGGGCTTGGCGGGTCGCTCCAGGCGACCGAGAAGGCGCAGGTCCTCGGACGGGAAAACCACCTCGTTCTCGGCGCCAGCATCGATCATGCCGATGTCGGCTTCTCTGCGACGAGCGAGCTCGCCCTGCTGCAACCCGATCTGCAGGCGATCGGCACCGGCATCCTGTTCGACCAGCCGGACGGGACAATCGCGCCGGTGCGGCTCAACACGAGCAGCACCTATATCGGGCTTTATGCGAGGGACACCCTCAACCTTACCTCGCGCCTCGCGGTCACCGCAGGGGCGCGGTTCAACCTCGCGACGATCGAGCTCAACGATCTCAACGGCACCGCGCTCAACGGGGCGCATTCCTATGCCCGGTTCAATCCGGCGGCGGGCATCACCTATCGGATCGCCGCGCCGGTCACGGCCTATGCCGGCTATGCCGAGACCAACCGCGTGCCGACCCCCGGCGAATTGGCCTGTGCCGATCCGGCCCGGCCCTGCGCGCTCAACACCTTCCTGGTCGCCGACCCGGCGCTGAAGCAGGTCGTGGCGCGGACGATCGAGGCGGGCTTGCGCGGCAGCGCTCCTCTGGGCGGCGGCGAAGGCAAGCTCGACTGGAAGCTCGGCGCGTTCCTGATCCGCGATCGCAACGATATTCTGAACGTGCAGAGCCCGATCAGCAATTTCGGCTTTTTCACCAATATCGGCGGAACGCGGCGGCGCGGGATCGAGGCCGGCATCGGGTTCAAATCGCAGGGCTGGGATGTGCACGCCGATTACGAACTGCTCGACGCCACGTTCCAGAGCGCGCTGACGCTGCTGTCGCCCAACAACCCGGCCGCGGATGCCAACGGCGAGATCCAGGTGCGCCCGGGCGACCGCATACCCTCGCTGCCGCAACACCAGTTCAAGGCCGGGATCGACCGCGCTGTCACGTCGCGCTGGCATGTCGGCGCCGATCTCGTGGTCGCCACCAGCCAGTATCTGCACGGCGACGAGGGGAACAGCACCAAGCCCTTGCCGGGCTACTGGGTCGTCGACCTCCATTCGCGCTATAGCGTCAGCGACACTATCGAGGCTTTCCTGCTGATCCGGAACCTGTTCGATCGCAAATATGACACCTTCGGCACGTTCTTCGCGCCCGACCAGGTCGGGTTTCTCGGGCTCGGCAATCCGCGCTCGGTCAGCCCGGCCGCGCCGCTGGCGATCCTGGCCGGGGTGAGGGCGGTCTTTTGACGCCATGAGCGCCAAACGCCTGGCCGGAATCGCCCTGGCCATCGCCTGGGCCGCCCCGGCCTTTGCGGCCGACGCGTCACCGGCGCGGGCGGTAACGGTGGTCGCCTCGGAATATCAATTCTCGCCCGCCACGCTCACCTTCAAGCGCGGCGTCGCCTACCGACTGCATCTCGAAAACCATGGCAAGGAATTGCACGAATTCCACGCCCCCGATTTTTTCAAGGCGGTCGAGGTCGGCGATCCCGCGGTGCTCAACCCCGACAGGACCGAGATCCTCATCCATCCCGGTGAGGCGAAGGACTTGATTTTCGTCCCGAAAAAAGCCGGACATTACCCGCTTATCTGCTCCGACCACGATTGGGCCGGAATGACCGGGACGATCACCGTCAAATGAGCGGTTGCCGTCCTGATCGACATCACCCGGCGCGCCGGATCAGGGCGTTGGATGGCAGGGAGGGGTCGAGCGCCTTCTTTGCGCTTTCGGCGCCGGCGACCGGCAGCCTCTCAGCGTCGAGCAATCCGAGCTGAACCAGCACCGAGGCCTGGTCCCAATAGATGTGTTCGTGGGCGAGCTTGCCGTCGCGGAAGCGGACGATGACGACGAGCGCCACCTCGACCCGCCGCCCGGTTGGCGCAATGCCCGGCAGCATCCAGTCGATCTCGAGGGTGTGGGTGAAGTTGATGACCATCTCGTCGACCAGCTGATCCGTGCCGATCGTGCGCGACAAGGGCGTCATCGCCATGTCGGGCGGCATCTTCGGGATGAAGTGGGTCGCGTAGAACTGGCGCAGAGCGGCCTGGCCGACGCCGCCGGTCAGCACCGGGATGTGGTTGACGTAGGCGTCCTCGACCATGGTGGCCAAGGTGTCCTCGGTACTCTTGGTCTCGAACTCGTGCCGCATGTGCTCTTCCCAGAGCCGCGCCAAGACGTCTTGATGTGCCGCTTGTTCGCTCATCGCTTGGCTCCCCAGCCTGATCGGAGGGACCATCATATACCGCGCTCTCGTTGCGTGCGCCTGGCGTGCTGCCTATCATCGGCGAAAGTCCAGCGCAGGAGGCGGATCGTGGAGAAAAGACGCAGCATCAACGTTCCCGGCGCCAGCCACGTCAATCCGATCCCGAGCGCCAGCCGGCGCGGGCCATTCGTCGTCTCGGGTGCGATTTCCGGCAACGACCCAGCGACCGGCAAGGTGCCGGAAGATCTCGACCAGCAGTGCCGGCAGATGTTCGACAACGTGCGCCGCGTCATCACCACCGCCGGCGGCACCCCCGACGACATCGTCAAGATGACGGTGTGGATCACCGACCGCGCGCTGCGCCCGGTCCTCAACAAGTACTGGGTCCTGATGTTTCCCGATCCCGCCTCGCGGCCGGCTCGGCACACCGTCGCGAGCGGCGATTTCACCCCGCCGATGCAGATCCAATGCGATCTTCTCGCCGTGGTCGGCGACTAGGGAGCAGAACCGATGAAGATCGCCGCCATCCGCACGATCCCGCTCTCGTGCACGGTCGACCCGCCCTATGCCAGCGCGGCCGGCGTCCAGTCGCGGCGCGGCGGACTCCTGGTCGAGGTCGAGACCGACAACGGCATCGTCGGCATCGGCGAGTCCGGGCTCGGCGGCGGGGCCACCGCCACGGTCATCGAAAAGGATCTGGCGCCGATGCTGATCGGCGAGGACCCCCTCATGATCGAGGGGCTGTGGCAAAGGATGTTCCACCGCACTCGGCAATACGGGCGGCGCGGGGTCATCATGCAGGCAATGAGCGGGATCGACATCGCGCTCTGGGATATCGCCGGCAAGGTCGCGAAAATGCCGGTCTACAAGCTGCTCGGCGCCTGCCGCGACCGGGTCGAGGCCTATGCCTCGGGCGGCTTCTACCAGGAAGGCAAATCCGTCGCCGACCTCGCTGGCGAGGCCGAAGCCTATCGCGCCCGCGGCTTCAAGGGCATGAAGATGAAGATCGGGCGCAACCCGTCGACCCAGACCCATCTGCGCGAGCTGATCGGCAACGCCCAATTCTGCGAGGTCGAGCCGGAGGAGGATCTGGCGCGGGTCGCCGTGGTTCGCCAGGCCTTGGGGCCGCACGCGAAGCTCATGGTCGATGTCAATTGCGCGTGGAGCCCGGCCACGGCGATCGAGATGGGTCGGGCGATGGAGCCCTATCGGCTCTATTGGATCGAGGAGCCGGTCGCGACCGACGACATCGAGGGCAGCGCCGCCGTCGCCGCCGCGCTCGCCACCCCGATCGCCGGCTACGAGACCGAGCTAGGGCTCTATGGCTTCCGCGAGCTGATCGGCCGGGGCGCGGTCGATATCGTGCAGCCCGACCTCGCCTGGTCCGGTGGGTTCTCCGAGTGCCGCCGCATCGCCGCCTATGCCCAGGCGCATCACCGGATGGTCGCGCCGCACGCCTTCGCCAGCGCGGTAAACCTCGTCGCCGCGCTGCATTTCGCCGCGGCGATCCCCAATGGGCTGGTGCTCGAATGGGACCAGAACCCCAACGCGATCCGCGACGAATTGTTGAAGGAACCGCTCAAGCTCGAGAGCGACGGCACGATCAAATTGCCGGAACGCCCCGGCCTCGGCATCGAGCTCGACCAGGAAGCGGTCGAGCGCTACCGGGTCGGGTGAACATCGGAATAAAATCCGCATTCCCGGCGGAGGCCGGGATCCATGTGTGGACGGCCCCTGGTTCGCAAGGATGTAGCAGCGTGGACGGGTCTGGTCGATTGCGGTCATGTGTCCGGCCTGTTGGTGCGGTCGGGGTTGACCGCTGGCCCAGAT
>Ga0182024_10007489_pt1 | contig 23505 bp, 18 predicted proteins | sample P32metaG_FD_120480 | JGI IMG/M metagenome (GOLD analysis project Ga0182024, IMG submission 120480) | Permafrost microbial communities from Stordalen Mire, Sweden - P3-2 metaG (Illumina Assembly) | ecosystem: Environmental > Terrestrial > Soil > Wetlands > Permafrost | place: Sweden: Stordalen... | reverse complement strand
GCAAGTTTTTTCTGAGCTCCATTGTTCGCGAGATCCACAGATGCCTCAACTCTTCGTCGGAACTTCGGGATGGGCCTATCCAAGTTGGAAGCCTGAGTTTTATCCTGAGAAGCTGGCGCAGAAAAAGTTTCTAAATCACTACGCCACGCAGCTCAACACGGTTGAAGTGAACTTCACGTTCCGGCAACTGGTGAAAGAATCGACCATCGCGAACTGGCTGGAGCAAACTCCGGCGGCCTTTCGTTTTGGAGTAAAGGCGCACCAGGTCATTACTCACATTAAGCGTCTAAAAGCTACCGAAGAATTCCTGCCTCGCTTTCTGGCGACGATCGAACCGTTAGCCAGCGCCCGCAAGCTAGGGCCCGTGCTTTTCCAGTTGCCGCCGAACTTGAAGATGGATGTCACGCTGCTCCAGGATTTTCTGGCGCTGCTGCCGCGCAGGTTGCCGGCGGCGTTTGAGTTTCGTCATGAGTCGTGGTTCAGCGATTCCACATGGGAAGCGCTGAAGTCCCGCGGAGTCGCGCTTTGCGTGGCAGAAACGGAAGAACGCACGACCCCGGACGTGGTCACTGGGCCGTTTGTTTATTACCGGTTCCGCAAGCCGAGTTACACGCCCGACGAGCGTCGCCACATGGTTGCTCGCATCGCCGAGCACATCTCCGCCGGGCGCGATGTCTTCGCCTACTTCAAGCACGAAGAGACGCCGGAAGGGGCGATGTACGCCGTCGATTTGCTACGAGAGGCAGGAAAGACGTAGCAAGCTACGTCTTCACGCAGAGAACCTTCCTCACCACTTTTCCCAGCGTCCGATAACGCGCATACTAACCATCCCTGTTATGGCCGCCGAAGGCAATTCGCTCGTGCTCTTCAGCTTTCTCGATTATTTGCGAATCGAGAAAGGCTTGGCTGCTCTTACGGTCAGCGCTTATACCAGCGACGTCTGCCAATTTTCCGAATTCCTCGAGAAGCGAAAGCGCCTGCTGCTCACTGCGAAGCACACCGACGTACGCGACTTCCTGCAACAGCTTTTCTCCCATCAAGTCGACGGACGCAGCGTGGGACGCAAGCTCTCGGCCCTCCGCCATCTCTATCGATATCTGCTGCTGGATAGAAAAATAAATCACGATCCTACGCTGAACATCGAGTCGCCGAAACAGTGGAAGGTTCTGCCGAAGGCGTTGGCTCGTGACGAAATGGAAGCGACGCTGGCGGCACCACTTGCACTGCACAACTCCTCTCCGCGCAATGCAAAATATTCCGCCGCGCTGGCACTCCGCGACCACGCCATGCTCGAAGTTTTCTATGCGGGAGCGTTGCGAGTTTCGGAAATCGTCAATGCCAAGCTCGAGGATTTGAAGCTCGATTCCGGATACATGCTGGTCCGCGGCAAAGGCGACAAGGAACGCGTGGTGCCGCTGGGGAAATCGGCGCAGCTGGCCCTGACGGAATATCTCGCGCAGTCGCGGCCAGCGCTGGCCGCAGGGAAGCGAAGTGCAGGAGGCTCGAACGGCCCGATCTCGAGAACAACTTCGCCTTTGCTTTTCATCGCTGTCGGAGGGCGCAAGCTGACGCGCCAGCGCATCTGGCAGATGGTGCGAGACGCGTCGTCCGCTTCAGGACGCCCGGCGTCACCTCACATGCTGCGCCATTCCTGCGCCACCCACATGGTTGAAAACGGCGCCGACCTGCGCACCGTGCAGACAATTCTCGGCCACTCCGACATTTCTACCACTCAGATTTATACGCACCTGGCGCTCGATCGCCTGCGTACGGTTTATCAGAATCATCATCCGAGAGCGAAGGCGAAATGAATTCTGAACTTTCATGACTCACACGAAGCAGGATAAAACTATTGTTGCCAAGGCCGTTGCCGACTTCATCCGCCACCTGCGCGAGATCAACGCTTCGCAGCACACGATCAAAGCCTACAGCCGCGATCTGTCGCTTTTCGCCGCCTACGCCGGTTCACGTGGATGGAAGCAGATCGATCACGTCGCGGTTCGCGGATTTCTCTCGCAGCTTTATGAAAAAGGTTTGAGCAAAACCTCCGTGGCGCGCGCGCTGGCCGCCGTACGCTCTCTTTATCGCTGGCTGGCGCGCGAAGGAGTGGTCGAGCAGAATCCCGCCAAACTGGTTTCCACGCCCAAGCTCCCCAAGAAACTTCCCCGTGTGCCAACGATCGAAGAAATGAATTCCGTGATCGACGGCGAGATGCCAGAAGTCGCCGCTTTTCCCGAGCGCGACCGGCTGATGTTCGAACTGCTCTACGGATGCGGTATCCGCAACTCCGAGCTCACTGGCATTAATCTCGAAGATATTGGAATGAGTGCCGAGGCGATCCTGATTCGCGGCAAAGGAAAGAAAGAACGATATGTGCCATTTGGCGATGCCGTGAAAGCCGCGCTGGCGGCCTATCTTCCCGAGCGCCAAAAACTTCTCGCGACCATCGGCAAGCGCTCGGACGCACTTCTCATCAACCGGCGCGGCGGTCGCCTCACCACACGCAGCGTCGGCCGAATCATCAAGAAAATTGCCGTCGCCAAAGGCCTTTCGCCTGATGTTCATCCGCACACTTTGCGTCATGCCTTCGGTACGCACATGCTGGAAGAGGGCGCTGACCTGCGCGCCATCCAGGAATTGCTCGGTCACGAGCGCCTTGCCACTACGCAACGATATACGCAGCTCTCAATGAAGCACGTGCTACAGGTTTACGATCAGACGCATCCACGCGCGAAGTAACGCCGCCGTCTCGGCGGCTCTTGGTTGCCATGCTCTGCAAGGCAAGATGCCGGCGCTACGCTTTCGCACGCAATCTTTCCCACATGTCGGCCACCCGCGCCTTCAACTCAGCAGTCAGCGTCTCGTACGCCTCTTCCGATGCTTCACTCTCAGGAGGCGGCTGAATCGGATCGCCAAACGCCATCTTCAGCGGCGTGAACTTCTGGAAGGATTTGTTTCTCGGCCATGCGTCGTGGAAGCCTTCAATCGCAATCGGCACAATAGGCACCTGCATGTGAATCGACAAAATAGCCGCGCCCTTTTTGAAGATTCTCGGAGTGCCGTCAATCGAACGCTCCCCTTCCGGATACAAAATTAATGGCCGTCCTTGGCTGAGTCCAAACGCTCCAGCGCGCATTGCGGGTACGAGATTCGCGTCCGGGTCAACCACCACAATCCGTAGCGAGCGCGCCACTCGCAGCATCAAGCCTTTACCGAAAATTTCGCTCGTGCCCACGGCAAAAAGTTTGTCGAACACCGTCGGCGGCAGAACGCTTGCCAGGATGAGCGGATCGAGATAGCTCTGATGATTCGACGATAGAATATACGCGCCGCTCTTCGGGAGCTTCTCAATCCCGCGCACGTGAAGATCAAAACGGTCGGATGCAATAACCTGAATCAGCCGCGAAACCATGTACCAGAACGCGGCGCTAATCGGCTGCCGCCGGACGAGCGCGATCACATCGGCGGGGTCCGGCTCCTCGGCAAGAATCGCCTTCCAACCGGCGAAGGCGATTCTTGTGCCCGGCGCACCTGCGCCGCTGGCCGCGCTTTGCAGAACCGCGTCGACCAAGTCGCGCACCGTGTAAATCTCGGCGAGTTGTGACTCCGCAACATCGCCGCCAATCTGCTCTTCGATTCGGCTGAGTAATTCGACGCGCTGCATGGAGTCAAGCCCGAGATCGAGTTCCAGATTGTGAGCCGGCCGCAAGGTTGGCGGTGCGCCGCGCGCCGCTTCGCGCACAATCTTCAGCGCGCGTCGCACATCCGGCTGATCGAGCCAGCTTGCCTCATCGTCAGTCAGCGGTTGCTCCGCAGGCAACTCGGCGTCGCTATCAAGACGTGTCTGGTTCGATCTCACTCGCTTCTCAACTTCGAAGCGCTTGATCTTGCGCGTACTGGTACGCGGCAGGTCCTCCTGCCAAATCTCGTAACTTCCAATGCGTTTGGTGGAAGCGATTTGCTGCGACAGGCTTTCGATGTCGAAGCGAATCACCTCTTTGGCGTTCACAATTCTTCTCTGGCGCAGCGCATCGAAGTTGGGCACGATCACGGCGTGCAGCCGGTCACCGCCTTCGCTCACTTTACCTTCGAGTCCGATCACCGCCAGTTCCTTAATAAACGGTGACTTCAGATAATGCGCCTCGACTTCCTCGGGATAAATATTCTTTCCGTTGCTGAGGACGATTACTTCTTTCTTCCGCCCGGTGAGAAATAAATTTCCATCCGCGTCGAAATAGCCAAGATCGCCGGTATAAAACCATCCATCGCGCAGCACAGCCGCGGTTGCGTCCGGGCGATTCCAGTACCCTTTCATTACCACCGTGCCGCGCAACGCGATTTCTCCAACAGGCACGCCACCTTCTTCCTGCGGTTGCGCATCAAGAATCTTTGCCTCAACACCTTTCATCGCCTTGCCAACCGAGCCAATCACGTTGTCGCTGGGCAGATTTGCGAAGACTGCCGCGGTAGTTTCCGTCAGGCCGTAAGCTTGCAGAACATCGATGCCAAGGTCGTGGAAATCGGTAGCAATCTCAGGATCGAAACGCGAGCCACCGGTCACCAGGTACCGCATGCTCTTTCCAATCGTTTCGTGGACTTTGCTGAACAGAATGGGACCGGCATTGATCCCCACGCTCCGCAAGCCTCGATTCACCGCGATAAGCGCCTTGAACACTCTTTGTGTCAGCGCTCCCCGCTTCGCAACTTCCTGAAAGATTCGTTCGTGAATTAGATAAAAAAATTGCGGCACCACGGCAAATGCCGTGATGTTACGCTCGCGCAAAGCGCGTAGAAGCTCAGTGGTGTTCAGCGTCTCTAAATACACCACGCGCGAGCCGTTCACCAACGGCAGAAGCAGATTGGCCATCTGTGCCAGCACATGAAACATTGGCAGCACGCCTAGCAACGCATCGGAAGGGCCGAGGTCAACCCAGTTGAGCACCGCTTCGACCTCTCCCAGAAAGTTGGCGTGGGTCAGCATCACGCCCTTGGGATCGGCTGTCGTTCCCGAGGTGTAGAGCAGGGAAGCAATGCCATCGGCGGCGGAATCGAGGGACTGAAAATTTCCCGGCCCCTGTTCGAAAATCGCGGGCAGATTTCCCAGCCATTTGTCGTCGGAGCTTTTGGCGCGCTCGGGATCGAGCAAGATAAGGCCTATCTTTAGACTCGCAACCCCCTCCCGCGAAACTTCGGCATGACGCTCGTCGCAGAATAGAGCGATGGCTCCGCTATCTTTTAATAGGGTGGTAAGTTGATCGGCGTGCAACGCGGTATCGAGCGGCACCACTGTGCATCCCGCGGCAATAATCCCCAAATAGGCTGCGACCCATCGCGGATGGTTATCCGCCAAAATCGCCAGCCGCGATCCTCTTGCGAATCCGCTCTCCACGATCCAGCGACCCACCGATTCGGCCATCCCGCAAAGTTCGGCATAAGTGCAACTCTCGATGCGGTCGGGGCGCTGCAGCTCCAGCGCCACGTTGTTCGGCCAGCGCTCCTTGCATTCGACAAAGCGGTCATAGAAAGTGGGCATGAGTCGAGTGGAATATACACCAAAACGAGTAGAGTTCACGGATCACAAAGGCTGCTCTTACTAATTCTTGCCAAGTTGTAGAATACGAAACGAAATGGTGGGCTCTAGGTTGCAGATTGCTACGCCTTGGATATCATTGCCACGAGTGTAGGCTCCAGAACTCCGGCTGACATGAAACCTTTTGACTCTTTTCGTCCGAGAAGCGGTCGCGCGGCGGCGCGTTTTCGAGAGCAAGAACTTAAGCGGAAACTAGAGAAGTTGCTGGAAGCGGACGACGAAGAGACATTTCAGGCGGGGCTGGAAGAAGATTTCGGGATCACATCGGATCACCCCAAATACCGAGAAATGTTCAGGATCTGGCGGGGTGCCCGGTAGCCATGTCTACGCGTTTGCCAAATCTGGTTACGCGGAGATTCTTCTCCTCCTCGGAGAGCCCGAGGTCGCTCATGTGTTCCTCGATCATCGAGGCTAATTGGCTGGCCACAATTGGCTTAGATGTTGTCTTGATCGCGTCTCGCCGCGAAGCGAGCTTGGAGGAAGTGTTTTTGGTCTTTTTTCGAGCTGGTTGGGCCATGCTGCACACCTGACTCCTGCTCGATTGTATCACTGCCGGCCTGTCCTCCAAATGGGAAAGGCTCGCCCGCGCCCGTAGGACTTTTCAAACATCTAAATATGCTAGGCTAAAAGGGATGCGCTGGGGCAGTTCCGCCCTCCGAAGGACTTCATCGTTTGATTAACACACTGATAGGCAAGGTCTTTGGGACCAGAAACGAGCGCATGGTGAAGAGCCTGATGCCGCAGGTTGCGGCCATCAACGCTCTCGAACCGCAGATGCAAAAGCTCACCGACGCCGAGCTGCGCGCCAAAACAGAGGAATTCCGGCAGCGTATCCAGGAGCGGCTAAGCCGTGTAGGAACTCCGGCTGTGGCTCCGGCTCCCGAAACCGAGACCGAGACCGAAACGCCGGATGCCGATCCTGATCGCTCAAAGCAGCTTGAAAAAGAGCAGTATGACGCGTTGCAGGAAGTCCTCGACGAAATTCTTGTCGAAGCTTTCGCCGTGGTGCGCGAGGCTGGCCGCCGCGTGCTCAACATGCGCCACTTCGACGTGCAGTTGATCGGCGGCATGGTACAGCACAGGGGCATGATCTCTGAGATGAAGACCGGCGAAGGTAAAACGCTGGTCGCCACGCTACCGGTGTATCTCAACGCCCTCAGTGGACGCGGCGTGCACGTGGTCACCGTCAACGACTATCTCGCCAAGCGCGACTCGGAGTGGATGGGCAAGCTTTACCGTTTTCTCGGCCTCACCGTTGGTGTGATCGTTCACGACCTCGATGACGAGCAGCGCCGCGCCGCCTATGCCGCCGACGTGACCTACGGCACCAACAACGAATTCGGCTTCGACTACCTCCGCGACAACATGAAGTTCGATCTGAAAGATTGCGTGCAGCGCGGCCACAATTTTGCGATCGTCGACGAAGTCGACTCCATCCTGATCGACGAAGCCCGTACGCCGCTGATCATTTCCGGAGCCAGCGAAGAATCGACCGACAAGTATTACACGGTGAATCGCATCATTCCCAAGCTCGAAAAAGGCGAAGAGCTTGAAGTCGCGCCAGGCGAACCCTCACAACTTACGGGCGACTTCGTGGTTGACGAGAAGCACCGCAACATCACCGTCACCGACGAAGGCTGGACGAAAGTCGAAGGCTTGCTCGGCATTGGCAACATCGCCGACCCGGAAAACTGGCCGCTGAAGCATCACGTGGAAACCGCGATCAAAGCGCACGCTCTTTACCGCCGCGATGTTGAATACGTCATCAAGGACGGCGAGGTCATCATTGTCGACGAATTCACCGGCCGCATGATGCCCGGCCGCCGCTGGTCTGATGGCCTGCACCAGGCGATCGAGGCCAAGGAAGGCGTGAAGATCGAGCGCGAGAACCAGACTCTCGCCACCATCACCTTCCAGAATTATTTCCGCATGTTCAAGAAGCTTTCGGGTATGACCGGTACGGCGGAAACCGAAGCGACAGAGTTCGACAACATCTACAAACTCGACGTCATCGTCATCCCGACGAACAAACAGATGTTGCGCGTCGAGAATCCCGACGTCATCTATCGCACTGAACGCGAAAAATATTTCGCGGTCGCCGATGAGATTCAAAAGCTCAACGAAACTGGCCAGCCGGTTCTCGTGGGCACAACTTCGATTGAAAAATCCGAGCGTCTTTCCGATTTGCTGAAGAAAAAAGGTCTTAAGCACGTGGTCTTGAACGCCAAGTTCCACGAGCGCGAGGCTGAATTCGTCGCGCAAGCCGGGCGCAAGGGCATGGTCACTATCGCCACGAATATGGCGGGCCGCGGCACCGATATTCTGCTTGGCGGCAATCCCGAATTCATGGCCAAGCAGGAATTGGTGAAGAAGGGAATCGCGCAGCAACTGCGCGTGGCACAGGGCAAGATCGAGGGCCCGCAGGAAGACGGCATCACTTCCATCTTCTACTACAACGGCAACGAGTACACGGTGCCCACAGACAAGTGGAGCGATACCCTCAATTTCTACAAAGCGCAAACTGACAAAGAACATGCTGACGTTGTCGCCGCCGGGGGCCTGCACATTCTTGGCACCGAACGCCACGAGTCTCGCCGCATCGATAATCAGCTTCGCGGACGCGCCGGACGCCAGGGCGATCCCGGTTCGTCGCGCTTCTATCTCGCGCTCGAAGACGATCTCATGCGCATCTTTATTCCCAAGGAATGGTTCTCGAAAGTTCTCGAGCGCCTGGGAATGGAAGAAGGCGTACCCATCGAATCGAAGATGATGACGCGCCGCATCGAGAACGCCCAGAAGGCGGTCGAGGGCCAACACTTCGAATCGCGAAAACATCTTCTTGAATACGACGACGTAATGAACAAGCAGCGTGAGGCCGTCTACGGCCTGCGACGCCGTTTGCTCGAGGGCATGGAGCAAAAGGATCTCATCCTGGAAGATTACGTCTCCTCCATCCTCGGCGATCTGATGGAAGAGTATTGCCCGCCGAAAGGCCACGCCGACGACTGGAACCTGAAAGGCTTGAAGGACGCGGTCTTCACCCGCTTCGGTGTGGATTTCATCGCCGAGGGCGTGAAAGCGGAAGCGTTGAACCGGCAGGAACTCGGCGACGCGATTTTCGGGAAGTTGAAAGAGCGCTACGACGCGAAGGAAACGCTCATCGGCCCCGATGCCATGCGCCATCACGAGCGCATGATCATGCTCAGCGTGCTCGACGCGCAGTGGAAAGACCACCTCCTCAGCATGGACCATCTGAAGGAAGGCATTGGCCTGCGCGGTTACGGCCAGCACGACCCGCTGGTCGAGTACAAGAAAGAATCGTTTGAGATGTTCGAGGCCATGTTGCAGCGCTTCCAGGAAGACACGGTTCGCTATCTCTACCTGATGCAGATTCTTGAGCGTCCACCGGATTCCGGCGTTGGTGGCGCGCCGGGAGGCGAACCCGCTGATCAAGGGCCGGAATCAGGCGTGCCCGCGCGGCAGGGTGGAGGCGGGAACGGACATCATCCCCCGCGCCTGGTCGCAACTTCGGCCGACGATCTGGAAGAAGCCTTCATGCGCCGCAAGCGCCGCGAACTCGAACAGGCGCGCATGGCCGGAGGCGGCGATGTCGCTCCGGTGCAGCAAGTGGTCCGCGGGCAGGAAAAAGTAGGCCGTAACGATCCTTGCCCCTGCGGCTCAGGGAAGAAATTTAAGAAGTGCCATGGGGCGTAAATCCGGCACGGCACATGTAGGGACAGCCGCCCTCGGCTGTCCAGTCGGGCAAAGCCCGACTATTTTTTCCTTCTCTCCACCGCCGCGAACGTCATCTCCTCAGCTCCGTTCTTGGTTTGAGCCTTCCACTCTGCAAACAATCCCGCATAATTTTTCGTAATGTAATCCACTTCTCTCACTCCCAGCTTTCCCGCCGTCGCGTCAATCCAGCACGGCGAGCCCTCAATCTCGCAAAAGTCACCGATCGGCGTCTCGTCCACCACGACCTGCCCTTTTCCATCCGTCCACTCGGCGCGAAATTTTTCATAACGAAACGACGGCGCGTATCCCAGCGCGCGCAGAATTAAATCCATCTGCCTTCCATCGCTCACCGATGTTTCCAACTCCGTGCGGCTGCTATGGCGGCCGCTCTTTTTCCCGGCCTTATGCGTCAGGGTCCACTCCGAGCCATATTTGCGTAGTCGCAGCAACTCCTTTCGCCCGCGCAGCACTTCTCCCGGTAAGTCATAAAGCGTGTTCATCTCGTGCGTGCGAGGCGTGACCATCCGGAACCCCGCTCCCCGCAGCTTGCTTGCAAGCGACCGCGTGTCGGCCACGCGAAACTTGATTTCGATCTCCTCGCTCATATCGTTACTCACGGAAAATTGTATTACGGAACGCGAAGAGATGATCCTTCAACACTCGTCGGAACGTCTGGCGCGATCACCGTCTGCCGACCCCAAACCACAGGCTCGACCGGGCCGACCACCAGCACCCAATGAACCGCGCCCATCCAGGCAACCATCGAAGTAATCAGGAAAGGCCAATAGAAATGCCCGGTATGCTCAACCAGAAATCCGGTGAGCGCTGGCGCGACCGCGCCTGCAAGGTTCCCAATAAAATTCTGCGCGCCCATCCAGCGTCCCACGGCGTGGGGGCCGGCAAGGGTCTGCGTCACCGCATTGAGGTTCGAACTGACCAAGCCAAACGACGCTCCTGCCAGAAGCAACAGAGCCACCAGCAGTCGATTGGGAGCGGCCGCACAACCAACCAGAAAGAGCCCATTGCAGAGCATTCCCGCGCCCATGAAAGTCTTGCGAACCCGCGTAGGCGTGGCGCCCGCCGAAATCCAGCGGTCTGAAAGCCAGCCGCAGACCGGAGAGGAAATAGCGGCCAGCAGAAACGTTGCCCCGCCAATCTTCGACATGCTGTCGGTAGAAAAATGCCGTTCGCGCACAAGATAGAACGGCAGCCAGGTCAGCAGAAAATATAGAAAATAATTCGAGCAGAAATGGCCGATCCACGTTCCCCACGACGACCGGTGGCGAATAATTTCTGAAAGCCCGGGGCCTCGTTTCATGTCCGCCGCGCCAGTGGCTGCGGTGCGCGGCATCCAGCGAAGCCACGGAGGCAGCCAAAACAGGCTGACCACTCCGAGCACGACGAAGAAGGGTCTCCAGCCAAAACGCGCCACCAGAGCGCCACCGAAAAGAATCCCCAGCGCCGGTCCCAGCGATTGACCCGCGCCGATAATGGAATTGGCAAAGCCGCGCTGGCTCTCCACAAAATGGTTGGCAAAGATCTTCGCGTAAGCGGGATACGCTACCGATTCTCCGGCTCCAACCACCACGCGCATCACCAGCAGGGCGGCAAAGGCGTGCAGGGCGCCGGTGAATGCGGTAGCCACCGACCACACAAAGAACCCGATGGCTAAAATCCACTTCACTTCGAAGCGGTCTACCAGCCATCCCGCGAGAAGCTGCATGCAGGCGTAGGTCCAGAAAAAAGCGGAAAGCAGGATTCCCAGCTGTGAAGCCGATAGGCCCAACTCGTCCTTCAGCAGAGGAGCCGCGACCGAGAGATTGGCGCGGTCGATGTAGTTGATGAAAACCGAAAGCCCGAGCAGGAACAGCACGCGCTTCATTGCATTGCCGGCTAGCGCATCAGGTTTAGCGTTGTGAGGGGCGGCGGCGTCACTCATAGTTCCAGGGTCCGGCAATGTAATGCCAGTATCGAGCTTTGGGAATTTGTTTACCGTTGCCAGCTAGCTGAACCAGCGGCTAGTTAAACGTCGGCAGCTTCACCAGGTCATTTGCCGGAACGGTTTCCATTGGCTCTCCGGCCTTGCGCCAGGCGGTCAATCCGCCAACGATCACGAACGTGTTGAATCCTTTTTCCCGCAGCAGGTGCGCCACCCGGGCGCTGGTCGCTTCGCGCGCTCAAGTGCAATAAAGATAAATGTCCTTGTCTTTGGAAAGATTCTTAAGCTCTTCTTCAAGATTGTTGGGTTCAATGCGGATCGAGTTCTTGATCCGCGCCGCGCCAGAGTCATAATATCCGTGGCTGCGAACGTCGACGATCTGCACCCGGCCCGCATCCTCAGACGCAAGCCTCGCCGCCAGTTCCTGCACCTGCACGCGCGGTATCACTCGATACACTTTGTGTTTGCGAAACTGCACAATGCGATAGATCGCGTAAGCGATCAGCGCCCCCACAATCACCGCTTCCATGGCGCGCCCGGCCGCATGAAAGCCGCGCAAAATCGCCGCTAGAAAATCCCGCGACAAATATCCCACCGCAAGATAGGTCGATGAATATCCGAGAGCTCCGGCGAGATCGAGGCGCAGGAACTGCCAGAAGCGCATCTTCATGCTGCCAGCCAGCGGCGCGGCCATGGTGTTCACGCCTGGAAGAAATTTCGCAATCACCACAGTGATCTTTCCGCGCTTGTAAAACGATTCCGCGGAGCGAAGAATACATGTCTCGGGATTGATCGATACCCGGCACAGAAAACCCAGCAGCGCCCAGCCCATGTATCGTCCCAGCCAGAACTGAACGGTATCTCCCAGCAGCAGAGCAGCAATCGCCGCCACCAAAACGTACGGCCCCCACAAAGTGTGAGCCGCGACTGCGGCCCCTGCCGCCACCAGTGCTAGTGCTGCGGGGAAGGGAAGTCCAATCGCTTCCGCCAGCAACAGGCCGAAGGTCAGGGCGTAGCCATGCCGCGCCATCAAAGCAGACAGGTCCATAGGTGATGTTGGATAAGGTAAATCAGGAAAGGGTTCAACACAAACCAAGCCGGCGTCTAAGGCGATCGCATCTGTCACTGAGGACTGCCGGGGTGGGCTGATAAAAATAGAAAAAGCCGGACAGTGTCTGACGACACCTGCCCGGCCACAATAATCTTTGAGCCCGCCACGCAGAAACTATTTGCTCATGGAATCGTTGCTCATCGATCCGCCCTTGAGCATCTTCACGCTCATCACGTGGACCGCATTCTTGTCGGCATAAACATGAGCGCTCAGTTCCACATGGTGGCCTTCATGTCCCTTAAGCGTCTCGGGGTTCATCACGCTCCAGCTCTTGCCGTCCTTGTCAACGAACGTGTAGTTGTCGCCGTCGGCCTTCACGGTTCCCTTCAGGGTCATCAGCGGGGCTTTCGCGCCCGAATCGCTCTGCGCCTGCGCCAGGTTGTTGTCCTTCGACATGTTGTTGTCTTGTTGAGCGAAAGCGGTCAAGCTCATCGCGAAAGCTACTGCCAGCATGCAAACCAGTTTCTTCATAGGAAATCTCCTTGAAATTTTCTGAGAGTTCGGCCAGATATTACAGCTATTCTAAGTACGTTCTGAAGGCCGCGATCGGAGTGGAGTGGGTGCTCTTGAGACTCAGTATTAGTGGACATTTCCGCTGAAAAGGTTGCCCCGGATCGGAATGCCCGAGCAACGCAAAGCGTGATAAACCCGATTCGTCTCCAAAAAACTAGCCGGACTCGGCAACGGACGACTACTTTTCCCGCGCCACCACGAATTCTGGCGCCCACAACAGGGCGCGTTTGATCTCAGAATCTGGAAAAGCACAGATCGCCCTCTGAGCGGATTCCGCATAACGCGCGGCGCGGGAATTTGCCGCTTCCAGCGATCCGTAGCGACGTAATATTTCCATGATCTGCGCGTGGGTCACGCCATTAAAAGCCCGATCGCGCAGAATGGTTTCAATCTTATCTCGTTCTTCCGCCGTACAGCGCTCCAGCGCGTGTATCACCGCCATCGTAGCCTTGCCTTCACGCAAATCGCTGGCCACTGGTTTGCCCAAAACATCTTCGGATGCGGTTAAGTCGAGCACATCGTCCACAATTTGAAACGCCATGCCCAGATCGTGACCGTACTGGCCCAGCGCCTTTTCCTGCGCCTCGGTCGCTCCTCCCAAAATCGCCCCCAACCGCATGCACACCGAAAACAGGCAAGCCGTCTTGCGGTAGATCAGATCGAAATATTCGTCGAGGCCAATCGACTTGCCCAGTTTTTCCATCTGCAACAGTTCGCCCTCGACCATCTGCTGCGTCAATTCAATCAGCGTGTCGAGAATGCGGAAGTTGCGCTCCTGCACCGCGACTTTGAAGGCCTGCATGTAAAGCCAGTCGCCCGCCAGCACGCACTTCGAATTTCCCCACTGCGTATTGGCCGCAGGACGCCCGCGTCGCGTCTTCGCCTCATCAATAATGTCGTCGTGCACCAGTGTCGCGGTATGAATGATCTCGACCACCGCGCCCAGCCGCACCGCGCCACGTCCCTGGTAATCGAACAATTTCGCAGAAAGAAATAACAGTGCCGGGCGGATTCGCTTGCCGCCCCCCGCTCGCAGATACTCGCCAATCTCTGTAATCGCCTGCACGCCGGAGACAGTATCCTGCCCGAACTCCCCCTCGAGCGCAGCAAGATCGTCATGCAGCAGATCGAAGACTTCCTTCCCGTTAATGATTGGCGGCGCGCTCAATTAAGTAAATTCCTGGCGAAAACCGTTTTACCGCAGAGGACGCCGAGTCCGCCGAGCAAAATAACTCTGATCTCTGCGGTACTCGAATCCTTCATCATCTCCGCGTACTCGGCGTTCTCGGCGGTTAAAGCTTTTCTCAGTTTGTCCTGTAATTCGTAAACTGCAAATCAATTCCAAAATCGTGCCCGCGCAACATAGCCATCACTTCCTGCAGCGTATCTCGGTCTTTGCCGCTGATGCGAACCAAATCTCCCTGGATCGAGGCTTGCGCTTTCTTCTTCGAATCCTTTACCAGCTTTACAATTTCCCGCGCTTTTTCAATCGCGATGCCCTGCTGCATCGTGACTTTACGCTTCGCGGTCCCGCCCGCGGCCGATTCCACCGCGCCGTACGTTAATCCCTTCAGCGAGACTCCGCGCTTTACCAACTTCTGCTGCAAGATGTCGTTGAGCGCTTTCAGCTTGTATTCGTCCGCTGAGTGCAGCACGATGGCGTCTTTTTCGAGTTCGATATTTGACTTCGAATCCTTCAGGTCGAAGCGCGTATGAACCTCTTTCAGGGCTTGCTGAATCGCATTCGACACCTCTTGCGCATCGATTTTGCTCACGATGTCAAAACTGTTGTCGGGCATCGGATTTCAATTCTTTCTGAAATGATGGAATCTAACTTCTGAGGGTATCAGAAGAAGCTCTCCGGCAGCAGGGCTAAACTGCCGTAATTTTCCTTTCAGCGGTTTCAGATAATTTGAAAAAATTGTAGAAATTGCGCGTCGTCTGCTCGCCGATGTCCTCCGCGGTCAGCCCGCGCAATTCGCCAAGCTTTCGCGCCGTCTCCGTGACGAAGGCCGGTTCATTCCGTTTGCCCCGATGCGGTACCGGAGCCAAATATGGCGAGTCCGTCTCGATCAGGATACGGTCGAGCGGAACTTCCAGCGCCGCGTCGCGAATCTGCTGCGCCTTCGGGAAGGTGATGTTGCCCGCCAACGAGATCATGAAACCCATGTCCAGCGCCCGTTTTGCCTGAGGCCAGTTGCCGGTAAAGCAGTGCAGAATTCCGCCTAACCTCTTTGGCGCCCAGTGCTCGCGCATCATGGCCAGGCAATCTTCCCACGCATCGTCGCTGCCATCAGAAGGACGGCAGTGAATCACGATAGGCAATTTCGCAGCTACCGCCAGCTCCATCTGCCTTAGGAACACATCCTTTTGCACCTCACGAGGCGAATGATCATAAAAATAATCCAGGCCAATCTCGCCCCATGCAATCACTTTCGGATGCTTGGCCAGCCGCTCCATATTCTGAAACGCCGCTTCGTCGGCCAGTCTCGCTTCATGCGGATGAATGCCGAGGGTTGCGTATATAAAATCGTACTTCTCTGCCAAGCGAATTGCACAATCCACTTGACCAGGCCCGTCGCCATTGCCGATGGCAACGATCGTCTGAACTCCAGCGTCGCGGGCGCGGGCAATTACCAAGTCGCGATCGGAATCAAACCTTTCACCATCAAGATGCGCGTGCGAATCCACAAACATAATCTGATCGTGTAGGGACGGGCGCATTCGCCCGTCCGCCGAGAGAAATCTCGGCTGGTGTTGACATCCCCTTCCTGAAAACCAAGCTAGACAAAGAGTTTGCCGCAGGCCGGATTGGCCAATGACGAACGACAAACGGCCAGCCTCGAACTACTTCAACCTCGCCCCCACCGGCACATCCTCCAAAAAGCTCGCCAGCACCGCCTTGCCGCCTTCTGGCGACGCTGCCACGATCATTCCATTCGATTCCATCCCACGCAATTTGCGAGGCGCAAGATTGGCGACGATCACCACTTTTCGTCCGACCAGTGTCTCGGGCGCGTACGATTCTGCAATCCCGGCCAGCACCTGCCGCACTTCCGTTCCTATATCGACCTCCAACCGCAACAGCTTGTCCGCCTTAGGAACCCGCTCTGCCACTCTCACCAGGCCCACGCGCAATTCCACCTTGGCGAAGTCGTCAATCGAAATCTTGTCGTTCGCAGGAGCGGTTGGCGGCGCAGTTACTGCTGGCGAGCCTGCAGGCGCAGGAACTGCTGGCGCTGCATTCGCCGGGACAGGCGTGGCATCCACCACCGGAGTCGATCTTTGTTCCTCTTCCATCTTCTGCATCCTTTCAATTGCGCTCTTGTCGGCGCGCGGAAACACGGGATGAACCTCGCCCAGCTTCGTGCCGAGAGGCAGTTGTCCCCACGCGAGTTGATTCAAAGCAAGCTTCTTGATGTCCCCCAACCCCATCTGCGCCCAAATCTTCGCCGTCGCCTCCGGCATTACCGGATGCGCCAGCGCCGTCGCAATCCGCAACGCCTCCGCCGCCGTGTAAAGCACAGTGGCTAGTCTCGACCGGCTATCCTCGTCCTGCTTCTCACCGAGCGCCCACGGCTCATTCCCGACGATATATTTGTCGACAGCGGCGATCAGTCTCCACGTAACCTCCAAGGCCCGGGAAAACTGAAAGTCGCTGAACAATATCCCGAACTCAAGAATGGTATTCCGCGCCTCCATAGAGACAGCATCGTCTGCTGTTGTTCTCGATGCACTCCGCGACGGATACGGCACCTCACCTTTGAAATAGCGGTTAATCATGGTCAGCGTGCGGCTGGCCAGATTTCCCAATCCATTCGCCAGATCGGAGTTGTAGCGCTGCACCAGTGCGTCGAAAGAGAAAGACCCGTCCTGGCCGAACACAACTTCGCGCAGCAGAAAATAACGCAGCGCATCGGCGCCCAGAACATCGAGGATCGTCTCCGTGCGCACAATGTTGCCGCGCGACTTCGACATCTTGCTCTCCTCAAACAACAGCCAGCCATGCGCCACAATCGCCTTAGGCATCGCCAATCCCGCAGCCATTAGAAACGCCGGCCAGTACACGCAATGGAAGCGCACAATCTCTTTGCCGATCATCTGCACATCGGCCGGCCAGAATTTTTTGAATGCCTCCTGCGCTCCGGCGTGCGACGAACCATAACCGATCGCCGTGATGTAGTTCGCCAGCGCGTCCAGCCACACGTAAATCACATGCTTCGGATCGTCAGGCACAGGAATGCCCCAGGTAAATGTCGATCGGCTGACCGAGAGGTCGCGCAGCCCCGATCGTACGAATGAAATCACTTCATTCCGCCGCGTCTCCGGACGAATGAACTCCGGATTCGCATACAGCGCGAGCAACTTCTCCTGAAACATCGAGAGCTTGAAGAAATAATTTTCTTCACTTACGGTCTCAGTGATCCGTCCACAAGTAGGGCAAGGATCACCCGGTTTAGCCCCATCGACATAAAGCTCGTCAGAAACGCAGTACTGCCCCGTATAAGTGCCCTTGTAGATGAACCCATCGTCGCGAAGTTTTTGGAAAAGCGCCTGCACTCGCTTCTTGTGCCGATCTTCAGTCGTGCGGATGAAATCGTCGTTCGAGATGCCCATCCGCTTCCACAATTGCCGGAACTCCGCCGAGATCTCATCGGCGTATTGTTGCGGAGTTTTTCCCGCAGCCTGCGCCGCCCTCTCAATCTTCTGCCCGTGTTCGTCGGTGCCCGTAAGAAAAAAAGCTTCAGCGCCCAGCATTCGCTGCCGTCGCGCAATCGTGTCGCACGCAATCGTTGTGTAAGCGTGCCCAATGTGCGGCCGCGCATTCACGTAGTAAATCGGCGTCGTAATGTAAAACTTCCTGCTCATAAGCTACAGATCTACCCTGTGAATCCCTGTTTCCTCTGTGGTTAAGGTTTTGAATTTCCTAAATAAGCCCGCGCAGCTTCCTGCATCACGGCTTTCAAAGGCACATGCTGCTCCGCCGCAATGCGCCGGCAATCTTCATACTCCGGAGCGTAGTTCGTAACCGTCCCATTCATGCTGGCGATCTTGATCCGCACTTCGCCCCACGAAGTCTGCACGCTCTCCCACCGCCGCGCCAGCGTCTGCCGCGCTTCTTCGCGCCGCCGCACGCCCAGCGTTGTGGTTTCAACAAAGATGAGTTGCGTCAATTTGCTCGCGTCTTCCGGTTTGCATAGCACAGTCAGCAAGGTCCCCGGACGGTTTTTCTTCATCTGCACTGGCATCGCGAAGGCATCCAGAACGCCGTCTTCGAACAGCCGATCCATCACATAACCAAAAACCTGCGGATTCAGATCGTCGAGGTTCGCTTCCAGCACCGTCACCGTGTCCGACGCCGTTTTCGCAGCGAGAGCCGTTGCAGCAGCTTCTCCAATCGTCAACCGCACTACATTAGGATGACCAGTAAAATCGAGCGATCCCGCACCATAACCTGACCTCAAAATCTTCATCTCAGGAAATGCCGCAAAGCGCGAAGCCAGCGTCCTCACAATCGCCGCGCCCGTTGGCGTCACCAACTCCGCCTGCACTCCAGAGGAATACACGGGTACATTCGCCAACAATTCCACCGTCGCCGGAGCCGGCACTGGAAAAGTTCCGTGCGCGCACTTCACCGTCCCGCCGCCAACATTGAGCGGCGAACAAATAATCTCGTCGACTCCCAGCGCCTCCGCGCCGACTGCCGCGCAAACAATATCGACCATCGCATCGACCGCGCCGACTTCATGAAAGTGCACGCTCTCGATGGAAGTATTGTGAATCTTCGCTTCTGCCGCTCCCAGCGCCCCAAAGATGGCGATCGCAGTTTTCTTCGCGCCGGCAGAAATGGCTGCCACAGAAATAATATTGCGAATCTCCGTCAACCCACGCACATGCTCGTGTGGCGCGGGCGCCCCCGCCCGCGTCTTACCAGGATGGGAGTGTGAATGCCCATGATGCTCGTGATCATGCTCGGTGTGCTCGTGGCCGGAATGCTCATGAGCCTGAGCATGAGAATGAGTATGCTGTTCGTGCTGCTCCCAGTATTCCTCGCGCGGCAAATCTTTCTCCCCATCCACCCACACATCCACTTTCGTAGCTGAAATCCCGCTGCGCACCACTCGCGAAATTTCCAGCCGCGCCCCCAGCTTCAGTGCCGCAACTGTTTCCTCCAGCTTCCGTTGCGGAACTCCGGCATCCACCAGCGCGCCCAAAAACATGTCGCCGCTCATGCCGGAAAAACACTCGAGGTAAGCTATGCGCATAAAGTCAGAATCTCTAACACCGAGGGCAGAAACTACAGAGAAAAGCCACAAGATCGTCCTCTGTGCTCCCCTGTGGTAAAAGGTTTTTGCCGCCACGACGAGAAAGTTTCATCATAGGGAACCCATCCTGTGCCGTCAAACCTGCGCCCCCCGCGCACTCTGCTAAAATCACCTTTCTTCCACGACATAGAGGAATTTCTTGTATCGTCATCTCGACCTACGTTTAAGCGCGCGCCTGCTGGACTTCCTGCGCGGCCGCTACCCCGGTGCAACTTTGCCTGCCGCGGTAGTCGAACAGCCTCCAAAGGTCGAACTTGGCGACTTTGCAATCCCAGTTTTTCCTTTCGCCAAGCCGCTGCGCGCCGCTCCGCTGAAAATCGCCGAAGCCATCCGCAGCGAAATCGGCCCCATCGAAGGCATCGCCGAGATGCAGGTCGCGCCTCCCGGCTATCTCAACGTCAAAATCGATCGTACCTGGATGGCTGCAGCTTTGGCCGGCGACCGCGAACTGCCTGACCACACTCCCGCCGGAAAGATTCTGGTCGAGCACACCAGCATCAATCCCAACAAGGCTGCCCACATCGGCCATCTGCGCAATGCCATTCTCGGCGATACATTCGTTCGATTGCTGCGCTACGCGGGCAGGGAAGTCGACGTTCAAAACTACATCGACAACACCGGCGTTCAGGTTGCCGATGTCGTCGTGGGCTTCATGCACATCGAGAAAAAATCGCGCGCCGAAATTGAAGCGCTCGCCCGCCAGCCCCGCTTCGATTATTACTGCTGGGACCTCTACGCCAGTGTCTCGCAGTGGTATGAGCAGGATAAGAAAAATCTCGAAGCGCGACACGAAACGCTCCACGCCATCGAAGATGCGAAGAGCGAAACTGCCGCAATTGCCGACCTAATTTCCACTACAGTTCTCCGCCGCCATCTCGAAACCATGGATCGCCTCGACATCGAATACGATTTCCTCCCGCGCGAGAGCGAAATTCTGAACCTGCATTTTTGGGACGCGGCCTTCACCAAGCTGAAAGAAGCGGCCGTGCTCATGTTCGAGAACCAAGGAAAGAACAAAGGCTGCTGGGTGATGCGCCGCGCCGGAACCAGCAAAACTCATGGAGCCGCGGACGCCTCGTCCGCGACTGCCGAAACTGAGAAGGCCGGCTCAATTTCCGAGGAAGACCAAAAAGTAATCGTCCGCTCCAACGGCACCGTGGGCTATGTTGGCAAAGACATCGCCTATCACATGTGGAAGTTTGGCCTGCTCGGCCGCGATTTCGGCTACCGCAAGTTTTATCGTTATCCAAACCAGCACGACTGCTGGATCTCCGCCATCGAAGGTGAAAAAGATCATCCTCATTTCGGCGACGTCGCCGAAATCTACAACGTCATCGACGCCCGCCAGTCCGAAGCGCAAAACACCGTCATCGAGGCTCTGCGCGCACTCGGCCACAACGAAGCCGCCGACCACTACACGCATTTTTCTTATGAGATGGTGGCGCTGACGCCACGCTGCGCCGCCGAACTCGGCTACACGCTCAGTGAAGAAGATAAGACGCGCTCCTACATCGAAGTCAGCGGCCGCAAAGGTTTCGGCGTTAAAGCCGACGACCTGCTCGATCAGCTCATCGTCTCCGCTAAGAACGAGGTCGACTCCCGCCATCCCCAACTCACCGACGCCGAGCGCCTGTCGATCGCCACGCAAATCGCTATCGGCGCCCTGCGTTACTTTATGCTGAAGTTCACCAAGCAATCGGTAATCGCCTTCGACTTCAAAGAAGCATTGAGCTTCGAGGGCGAGACCGGGCCCTACGCGCAATACGCCGTGGTCCGCGCCACCAGCATCTTCAAGAAAGCTGGCCTCGATCCTGACATTTTCTGCAGAGACCTTGCTGGCGACATTCCCGCAGACAAGTTTGCAAAATTCCTCACTGACAACGAATTTTGGGAGCTCTGGCTCGCCTCATCGAAAACTTCTTACATCGTGAACCAATGCATCTCAACTACCGAGCCGGCATATCTCGCCAAGCACGCGTTTCAACTCGCGCAACTTTTCAACGCTTTTTATCACCGCCATCCCATCCTCAGCGAAACTGATGAGAGGCGAAAACAATTTTTGTTGGCCACGGTCGCAGTAGTTCGCCGCGAACTGACTCGCACTTTGGCGGTAATGGGGATCACAGTCCCGCCGGTGATGTAGAAAACTCGTGTGGCGCGGGCGCCCTCGCCCGCGCTGTGTCATTCGAAAAAATGCCCGCGAAACGCGCCCGAGCCTCCGTTCTTCGCTATCTCGCCATAGCGGCGTTCATCTTTATCCTTTTGCTCGCAGTCTCCGGCCTCGTCTACCAATCCACTTCCACCGCCCGTGATCGTCGCTCGCACCCCATGCCCGGGCAGTTGATCGACGTCGGCGGCTACAAGATGCACATCAACTGCATGGGGCAAAGCATAGGGAAGCAAACTCCCACCGTAATTCTCGACGCCGGCCTCGGCGACACCTACACCTCGTGGCGCAAAGTGCAACCGCAAATCGCTCATCTTACTCGCGTCTGCTCTTACGATCGCGCCGGCCTCGGTTACAGCGATGCCAGCCCGCGCCCCCGCACCAGCCGAGACTTCGCTGAAGAACTGCATACTCTGCTCCACACCGCCGGAATCTCCGGGCCGCTCATTCTCGTCGGCCATTCTCTCGGCGGATACAATGTCCGCCTCTATGCCAGCCTCTATCGCAGCGAGGTCGCGGGCGTGGTTCTGGTTGACGCTTCGCATCCCGAGCAGCAGAAACGTCTTCCGCCTACGTTAAACGACATCGACGCCGGATGGATTCGCGAACAAGAGTTCCTCGAGTTCGTCATGCCCTTTGGCCTGCCTCGTCTACTCGGATTTTGCGGCGGCGATGCCGAAGTCCGCGCCGCCGAGTGCAACTTTCGCAATGTGCACGAAAGTATTGCTGAACTAAAAGCGATTTCGCAAAGCGCCGCACAAACTGCAGCCACAGGCTCCCTCCGCGACCTGCCGCTCGCCGTTCTCTCCAGCGACCCCAACATGCCTCAGCCCGATATTCCCGAAGACCTGGTCAAACCCGCCAGCGACGCCTGGCAACAGATGCAGAAAGAGTTGGCGCAGCTCTCAACCCGCAGCACGCAGGTAATCGCCAAGAACAGCGGACACTACATCCAACTCGACCGCCCCGATCTGGTGATCGACGCCGTTCACAACATTGTGGAGCAGTCTCGAGAAGCGCAACCCGGAACGAACGCCAACCACTAACAGAATTTCTGGTTGTTGATTACTGATTGCCGACTGAACCCAAACTCGCCCCCCACCGCCGCGTGATCAACCTTGATTCGACAACCAAACCTGCTAATGTGATTTTTCCTCAACCCGCTCTTCGGGAGAACGAACATGTCTTCATCCCACGCTCGCCGCGGTCTTAAGGCCTGCTTTTCTTGCCTTCTCCTGCTGCTGATCTCCGCCGCCACAATCCTGGCACAAAATCCGCAACCGATCGAGCAGCCATCTCAGCCCGCCCCCCGGCCCCGCATCGGCCTCGCACTCAGCGGCGGCGCGGCACTTGGCCTGGCCGAAATCGGAGTCATCCAGTGGCTGGAAGAAACCCACATTCCCGTCGATCGCATCGCCGGAACCAGCATGGGCGCCATCATCGGCGCAATGTACGCCTCCGGCATGTCTGCCGACGAAATCCAAAAATTTGCCGCCAGCATCGATTGGTCGGACGTCATGCTCCCCGAACCCACCTACGGCCAGCTCGCCTATCGCCGCAAACAGGATCACCGCAACTACCAGATCGATGCACCGCTCGGCTTGAAACACGGACTGATGGCCCCCAACGGCCTGAATCCCGGCCAGGGAGTCGGCTTGCTGCTCGATCGCATCGCCTTCCCTGATTCCGCCATCCGCAGCTTTGACGATCTTCCCATCCCGTTCCGCTGCGTTGCCACCGACATGTTGAGCGGCGATCGCGTCGTGCTGAAAAACGGTTCTCTGGCCATGTCAGTGCGCGCCAGCATGGCGATTCCGGGTGTCTTCACTCCCATAGAGATCGACGGCCGTGTCCTCGCCGATGGAGGCATGGTCGAAAACATTCCCGTCGAGGCTGTGCGCCAAATGGACGCCGACGCTGTCATTGCCATCAACCTCGCCGTGCCGCTCGGCGGCCGCGAGCAGCTCGAAAGTCTTACCGGCGTGCTCTCCCGCGCTCTCGACGTTACGATCCTGCAGAACGAGCGCCGTTCGCTGGCTTTGGCCAATACCGTTGTAACCGTCAACACGGGATCTTTCACTCTCGCCGATTACGATCGACTTCCCGAACTCGTGAAGCTCGGTT
>Ga0182024_10007488_pt1 | contig 23506 bp, 24 predicted proteins | sample P32metaG_FD_120480 | JGI IMG/M metagenome (GOLD analysis project Ga0182024, IMG submission 120480) | Permafrost microbial communities from Stordalen Mire, Sweden - P3-2 metaG (Illumina Assembly) | ecosystem: Environmental > Terrestrial > Soil > Wetlands > Permafrost | place: Sweden: Stordalen... | reverse complement strand
GCGCGGCTCGCTCCGCCTCGCTGACGAACCGGAGGATTCGGTTTCCCCAGAATCCAACGTCGCGCACGACCGGGGGACCACCTTTCTTGGGTGGCCTCGCGTCGACGCTTGCCTTCGGCTCTCCTGAGAGGTCGCTCCACGCATGCGCAGTCTTCTCGCCCGCCTGGCCGTGCTAGGCGCGCTCGCCGTGTCGATGTCCGCCTGCGGCGGCGGGACCGGGACGTCGCTGCCGTATGCGGGCGGCCCGAACAACGGCGGAGGGCAGTCCGGCACCTACCAAAGCGGCTCCAACGGTCAAGCGTTGCTGCGCTTCATTCAAGGATCTCCGGATGTCGCGACGGCGGCGAATCCGACCGGCGCGGTCGACGTCTGCGTCGACAACTTGTCGCTCGGCGTCCTCGGCGGGACCGCAGCCTACGGTAAGGCCGCGACGTCGACCGCGAACAGCGGAACGCTCGTGTCGGTAGCCGGCGGCATCGGGCACGCGATCTCCGTGTACAACACGCTGGGCAGCGGCGCCGGTGGTTTTGGCGCGGCCGGTTCCGAGTGCTCCACAGCGCCGGGTCCGTACTTCGGCTCCTCTGCGCTCGCCGTAACGACGATCGTCCCCGGCAACAATGTGCGTTGGACCATCGTGCTCACCGGAACGCACGCGACCGCCACGTTCGGGCTCTACGTGTTCACCGAGCCCAGCTTCGCGATCGCGCCCGCAGGAAGCGAGATCATCTCGCACAACGCCGCGCCGGCCTTCAGTTCCGCGTCGGGCGGCAAGGTCGGATTCGGCACCTGCTCGACCACCGAGACGCCCTGCGTAACCGCCGCAACGCTACCTGGCGCGGGCAACCTGTCGACACCAAAAATCGGGACCGCCGGAGCGTCGACCACGACCGCGGCAACGACGTCCGCGATCAACGCGATGCCCGCCGGATTCTATGACGGAATCGGCGTCGCAAGCGGAACTGTCGTGCCGATTACGTCGGTCGTGGCTCCTAACGCTGCAGCAGGTCAGCCGTACATCATCGACCTGTACGCCATCGACGCCCCTGCCGGTGGGCTTGGACTCGTCGCCATTGCCGAGCAGACTCTCGGCTACGGCTTCTAAGGACTCGAATTCACCATGCGGCGCTGTCGACTGCCAAGGCGCACTTCACGAAGTTGCGCGGTCGGCGCGCGGTAGTCGGTCGATCATCTGCTCAACGGTCGCAAGATCTGTCGGCTGGCTTTCAAGAGCGCGCACGATCTCCCGGCATGGCTCGCACGTTACCAGCGCGCGATCTCGCCATTGGTACGCCCAGCGTCCTTCGCCACCGCAAAGGTTCGGATCACCGGGCAGACCCCGGTAGTGGATGAGCGCGCTGATCGTTATATCGTTCATGGCGCTTTTTATATAGCACGGGCGTCAAGTGGAGCCTCGTGAACGCAAAAACGCCCGCCCGGCGCGAAGCCGAGCGGACGTAGGCGGACGACGACCCCGGGTGTGTGGCGCGCGCTCGGGGTTGCTTGAGGAGCTCGCGCAGGGCCGTCGTCGCACAACCAGGCTAGTGCCCTAGATGTAGTCTCCACAGAGGTTACTTCCGATCCGTGAGAACGGTGGGAAGCCGCCCAGTGCGCTGTGAGAGCGGTGGTGATTGTACCAGTGCAGCCACTTCGGGAGAAGCGCAGTCCGATGCTGAGAGCGAGCGTAGCCGACGAGATAGGCCCACTCGCCCAACATCGTGCGGACGAAGCGCTCAGCTTTGCCGTTCGTTCGAGGCGTGTACGGTCTGGTGAAGATGTGCCGAATGCCGAGCGATTCAAGCACGTGCGCGAATAATTTCGAGCGGTACGGCGAGCCATTGTCGGACATTGCGCGACGAACGACAATGCCGTTTTCGGCGAACCAGGCGATCGCGCGGTGAGCGAAGCTAGCGGTCGTCTCGCCCGTTTCATCTGGTAAGACCTCAGCGTAGCTGACTCGCGAATGGTCGTCGATGCAGAGGTGAACGACTTCCCAGCCAGTGCCTCTGCTGTTACTTTGCCCGCGTCGATCGCCGGTCATCCGGTGCCCAAGATATCTGATACGGCCGAGCTTTTTCGTATCGAAGTGCACCAGGTCACCGGGAGCTTCTCGCTCGTAGCGCCGCGCGGGCTCACGAGGGTCCAGCGATCGCAGGTTCGCCACCCCGAGTCGCTTGCAGACGGCGGCAACCGTCGAGTGTGGCATCTTGAGCGTCGCAGCGATCTGTGCATACGTCAGACCGCGACGGCGCAGCTGCTCGATTTTGTTCGCCGTTTTATCAGGGACCATGCTTGGCATGACGGCGGGTCTCGAGGACTTATCGATCAGGCCGCCTTCGCCGGCGGCTCGATACCGCTGCACCCATTTGCGAGCGGTGAATCGACTCACGCCGTAGGCCTCAGCGACGCTGATCTGCGTGTCACCTTCGAGGATCCGCTTCACCAATGCCAGCCGGCCTCTCGGGGTCAACTTGGCGTTAGCGTGGCTCATCATACCGACTTCTCCCAGCAGCTCTCCGGTTCCATCGGCTCAAAGATCGGAGATAACCTGCCTGGAGACTACACCTAGAGGCCCTTAGCGCAACACCGCACTCGGCGCGAATTTGGCACAGGTGTGCCACGACGAAACGCCCCCGCCGCCACGAAGGCGACGAGGGCGCTGCGTGGACGACAGCCCTGGGGTGTGGGCGCGCGATCATCCCGGTGTGGCGGGCATCTCAGCGCGCAGGGCGGCCGCCCGGACCAGCGTAGCCGCACCCAGCATTCCGGTCAATCCCGAATAGTAGAGAGCGCTCGTGGCTTCCGGCAGGAGCGCAACGCGACCGAGCGAAGCCCGGTCGTCCTCGCTTGCCTTGGGGTGGCTTCGATGGTCCGACGTTTTCTCGCCGCGGTCGCGCTGGGTGCGATCCTCGCCCTCTCGCCGCCGCAGCTCGTCAACGCGCGGACGCATGCGCCGGCCGGGCAGTCGCAGCTCACGCAGTTCCAAACCGAAGTGGAAGCGCAGGCGCATTGTCCGCGCGATGTCGTCGTCTGGTTGAACACAAGCAGCGGGATCTACCACGAGAAAGGAATGCGCTGGTACGGCCGCACGAAGCTCGGCGCATACGTGTGCAAGCGCGAGGCCGACGCCGCCGGCGATCGCGACACGAGGAACGGGCAGTAGCATGCGCCTCAATGGTCTATCAGCAGCAGCGGCGCTGATCGTCGTTGGAGCTGTTGCAGCTATCGGGCTGACCGCCGAGGGTGCGCCGCCACCTCCGTGGACCGTGAAGGTATACCTCGTGACGCCGAAGCCGACGTCGACGCCCAAGCCGACGCCGGTTCCGACGCCTACGCCGAGCCCGACACCAAGCCCATTTCTGCAGTATGGAGCACTGCCTGGGCAAGCGGCGACAAAGAGATACATTGCCGTCATGGCAGTCGCGTCCGATGCGCCCACATCAACGAAACTCGCAACCGAGGTGTCTGGCGCGCTCCATCAAGGACGAATCGTCAACGAAAATGCGTTCAGCGTCGTAGCGATGCCGGGCCTCGCTTCGCCAAACGATGTCGTGACCGCATGCGCGGCTCCCGGCCAGTCGCTTGCGGGCGCGATTATCCTCTACGCCGCGTCAGCGACCTCAAACGACAGCTATCTGCTCGCCGCGCGCAACTGGTCCCACATCGATGCTGAGGCGATCGTCATTCGCTGCACCGGTCGACCGTTCGGGCCGGTCGCGCAGGTCGTCTGGTCCGACAACGACATCACCGGCACCGGGACACGATGGTCGGTTAATTTGCTCCCAATAGCCACCATCGCGTCCGCGATTGCGAGCCTCAATTCCAAGTCCTCAAAGGACACGACGGCGACCACCTATAGCTTTGCATCGCCAGTGCCGACCGCCGCCCCTGGACATCCTTTCCCGGCTTCAGGTACGGTGACAAACGAAGTCGACAAGAGCAATACGAATACGAACAACTCCGCGTTGGTGGACCTCGCCGTGCTCGGCAGCTTGTCGCCCATCAATTCCGGCGGACTCAACGTCGGAGGCGGGACAAACGATGCCCTGTTCAAAGCTGCGGCTGCTCATCTTGCGCATGCGTTTGTAGGCGACTTCGTCGACGGCATCAAACTGAAGTACGCGGTCTGTGACCCGGGCTGGTTCACCGTGCCCGTTCCCGCGGTGTCCTGCAACTGACGGCGAAATGATGATCACGGGGAGGCTGCGGCCAACAGAGTGGTACGCGCTTATTCCAGTTGGTCTATAAATCTAAATCAGTAACGCGTCGGAGAGTGGAGAACTAATATGCGGCCACCATCGGTTGAACTTCGCGAGTACATTGCACGCGCGTGGATCGCAGAAGACCGGCCAGACAATGAGCGCGAGAAGGCGCTCGAGGAAGTCTTGGCCGGGATCGATGCGGAGTTGCGGGATTCGCTGGACGAGGGTGATCAGTGATAGCTGACGAGCGAGGAGGAAGCGACGGAACAGCTGGCTATCATCGACGCTTGGGCTGGATTGATTTCGCGCGCCGTCGGGCGAACGTACGCTCCCGCGAGTCCGTGGCCTTGGGGGCCGAAAGCGGGCTGGGATTCGCGCATCACGCACCGATTGCGGGACACAGCGGCCATGCTCCGTGAGCCGCTCATTCGTGTCAAGAATGCGCTTCACGCTGTCCACGTTTCTGTATCCGTTGGCTTCCCGTGGGGCGTATCTATCGGTGTCTCGTTCTAAGGTGTCGCTCCGCTTCGTCTGCAAGAAAGAAGCTGATGCAGCGAGCGATCGCGACACGCGTAACGGACAGTAATCCAGGGACTCAGCGCGAGACAAACGATTCTCTGGTTTGGTACGGTCGCGATCGTTGGCTCATTCTATGCGGCCGGTCTTGCTGCACGAAGAAGGAAGCACGTCAGCCAAGACGGTATAGCCCGCCACGCGCGCCCGTCTTTTTCTGGGCGCGCGTTCTATGGGTGAGGGTGTTGGATGAGAGCCATATTGGATGGCGCCGCGTTTTCGCGTGCAAAATTCGTCGCTGGCGTGGGAGCTGGCGCCTTGGTTGCAGCCTGCAGCGGCGGCGGAGCCGGAGTGGTGCAACGACTAGGCGTGACAGGAAAGGGTGCGCACCCCCTGTCGGTACGATCCGCGCGCACGCAGGTCTCGTTTCCCCGGCCGCGTCCGGACGGTTCGACTCCGCCTCTACGGCGAGCGCCTGGCGGCGGCAGTACCGTCGTCACCATGGCGCTGCCAGTTGTTGGCGCCGGCCCTGGCGGCGGCGGGATCGGCGGCGTGGGCGGTCCTGGTACTCAGGTGTCCTACTCGGATGACGGCTCCACCTCGGTTGCATTCCCGAGCTCCAACTACGTCGAGACCTTTGACTCAAACGGTGATTTGTGTTGCCAGATGTTCGGGTCCGATTCGGACGGATATTCCTTCGACATCGTGAATCCCGATGGTTCGCAGTTCTCAATGGACATGCCAGAGTACCCAAGCGATTTCGACGGCCAGAACTACACGATCGCAGTTGCCGGAGGATCGATAACGATCGACTTCAGCATGACTCTCAGTTCAGCAGTGACATTCTTCCTAAACCCAGGAGGAGGCGTGTTTGGGTCGCCGCCGGTGTCGGCGACTCCCACCACCACGACAGTCGGTGATTTCGACTTCGATGGAACTGGCCAATCCTATGCCTGTCAGCGCGCTAGGCTCTGGCAGGCAACGATAATCGCTGCGATCATTGTCGCGGGCGGTACCTCAATGAGAGCTGGTCCCGTGATTGCTACCGGCGCGGCAATCGGAACGACCGTCGCTGCCGTTGCGGCGATCAATAACGCCAGGGCCTATCTGAACTCGATCGGCTGCCCCACCCGCTAGAAAGAAACGGCGTATCATAATGGACATTGCATATCCCAGAGCAGCGCTCGACTTAATTGCGAGCACGTTGCTGATCTCTATGGCGATGCTCGTGATCGCTCAGAGCGCGCTTCGCGGCGAACGTACGCGCTTTGCGCGCAGCGCGCTCGTGGTCGCCTCGCTCGTTCTTCAGGCGAGCTGTGTCGGAACGGCATGGCTCCATGAAGGGAAAACGACCGCGTCGACCGTCCTGCTCGTGATGGCTATCGTGACCCTGCTCGGGCTCGTGATCGTCGCAATATACCGCGATCCTCTCTGGGCGCGCTTCCGAAAGTGACCCCGCCAAGGATGCGCGTCGAGCCCTCGTTAATCGGCGCGCATCCTTTGGCTCGTCGCCTGACCGAACGGTGGAGCACCGTGGCGACATTCATACCGCGGGCTCGTCGAGCCAGCGGGAGTGGTTGTCTTCCCCCGTCGTCGGTCATCATCTGCTCGAGCCCGCGCTTGGCAGCTCGACTCCTACCGCGGGCTGAAGCTCGCCCAGGGCTCGCCCGACGACGGCGCCGGCAACGCGGTACGGTACGGCGCCAAGGGCAGCGGCTCGAGGGACGCGCCGGGGCGCTTCGCCGGCAGCGGCAGCGGTTGGAGCGCGCTGGTGTCGAGACGCTGAAGCTCGCTTCGAACGTCCGCGTCGCGCTGCGCGGTCAGCTCGCGAACGCGTTGCGTATCGCGCGCCGCCTGCGCTGCCTTGATCCACGGCGCATATCGCTGGTGTACGCTGTGCTCGGTCACCTCGCGTGCCAGGCGGAAGCGCAGCGAGTAGCGCGGCCACGCTGGCGGTCGCGCAGCCGGCCGCCGACGCGATTCCGCGGCCTGTGAGCCGCTTGACGGTGCGACGGCTCCCAAGGTCCGCCCGCGGCGTCCGGACACGCCAGCGCAGCCGCATCGCTGCGGAGCGCGCATTTTCCGAGGTCGACGTCGCGGACAGGTCCGGACGCGGGGTCGACGGTTCGCGGTTGCCATTCGGTTGCCGCAAGGGACGCCGTTAGGCAACCGCCGAGGACACCAACCGACACCGAGCGAGGCGCAAACCCGCGCCAGGAGCGGCTTCGGGACACACGACGCTACCAGGCTACACGATGCTCAACGGATTCGACTCCCGTTGGGGCTATACCGAGAACCGCGCTACGGCGCGGTTTTCATTCACTCGACGGCGTTTAGGCCGTCCCGTCTAACAACCGTCTAACAGACGCCTGAGACGAGACGGTCGAACGCATCGGCTGCTGCGCGATCCCGGTCGCGGTAAACGACGAGGTAACGGTCCATCGTGATACCGATGGACGAGTGACCGAGCCGCCGCGAGAGGACCTCAATCGGGACTCCCGCCTTCGCCGAAAGCGAAGCGTGCGTGTCGCGAAGGTCGTGCAGTCGGATGCGAGTGACCCCGGCTCGAACGACGAGGTCCGCGAAGGCCGCGCCGAAGTTCCAGGGTCGGATCGGGTTGCCATCCGGCATTGCGGTAATGCGCCACCCGCGACAGCACCCTACGGAGCCCTTGTCCGTCCGCACCTGATACGTTCCCCGCCACGAAGCGGCACCGTGGAGGATGCTGAATCATCACTGGGTCACGAACGCGGGCGTTTGGTCTTGTTTGCTCTACGAGTAGGGCGCGTGGAGACAGCGCGTTTCCGTGTAGCGCGTACGGCGGTTCGTCCTGGATTGCGGCGCAGATCGTCACTTTCATCACGCGATTTGAAGATCGACTCTACGAGGCGGTTGCAGCCTGAAACGAATCGAGCCAGGGTTAGAATTTGCTCCTGGCACGCGACACTGGGCGTCTTATGCGGGTAATTGAATGAGTGGTCGACCTCGCCCCATACCTCTTCCATCAATGTACGCACCTGAATTTCGTAGCGCATTGCGTCGCGCGGAGATTCGACGACGTAATGCACGCTCGTGTACATCGTTTCAGACTTCACAGTGCGAATGTTCAAGGCGCGATAGTATTGTCGCGATTCGTCATCCCAGACCCGAGCGACCGGCCCCTCTACAATCTTGTGACCGAGTGAGGGGAGAAGGTCGCCGAGTCGGCCATTAACGGCGGGGAAATCCTGCGCTCGAATGTGCAGCAGGCGGAAACCGACGCAATCGTGCACCTTCTTAAATAGGTTCGCAGCCGTAACCGAAAAGGACCGTCGTTTCCTTTTCGCCTCCTTAGCCATTCTTTCAAGCTTGTCACCTAGGTGGCTCGGCTCCTTAACCCGTGAGCGGATCGAGTGCACACTGTCGCTGAGTATCGGGTCCGAAGAGAATATCCCGTTTACCTGTCGTTGCAGGCGGCGACAAGTCTCCAAATTCTCGATGTAATAGCTTACTATCTTGCGCAGGTTTGCTGGTAGCGCCTTAGACGTGGATACGCGCATAGGCACTACCTGGCTTTCGTCTTCTGCACGATTCGCTTCGCGATTTGCGCGAAGATGTCGCGCGCGTCCTTGCGTTGATAGGCATTTGCACCAACGACTTCGGCGATCGGCAGGCCTTGTGTTTGCGAATCGGTCGCGAGTGTGCCGAAATCCTTGATTAGCCCCATTTTGAAACTGGAAATCGTGCCGCGCGCGAGGTCCGGGTCGATGCGGCGCAACGGGACCACGACGTCTGAGTAGACGCGCCGTTCGATCTTTGGAAGATACTCTGCAAACCCGGCCGTCGGCTGTCCGCGGTATACGCGAAAGCGCTGAGCGACATACCCGAGTAATTTGGGACGGCCTGGGAACGAGGCAATATTCAGGCTTGCGGTGATCGTGCGCAGCGTCGCCCAATTCTCGATCCATTTGACGAGGGTAACGCCCAGAGTCTTCAGCGCTCTGATCGAGAATAGATCACATGCCGCGGGAATAATGAAATAGTCGCAGTCGAGCAGCACCGACCGATTCAAGGGGCCAATGTTCGGCCCTGCGTCGTAGAACACATAATCAATATCGTACGCTTCTACGACCTGATTGACGAGTTCGCTCAGGGCACATATCCCCTTGAGCCCACGCGGTTTTTTTCCAAGGGCTTCCTTCCAGAATCCCTCTAGGTCTTCCTCAAATTCGGAGAGGCGGATGTCTCCTGGAATCAGGAAGACGTTGTCAAACGCATCGTACGGCTCGACGTACCGCACGCCGCCCTCGGCATCGACTAGCGGTTTTACGGCGGACCATATAGTAGAGCCGCTTTCGGAGTCTGAGTATTCGAGCAGTTCGTCTACCACGCCGTCGGCCAAAATATACGACGTCATGTTGCACTGTGGATCCGAGTCGACGAGCAGGACCCGGTGTCCCATGTCTGCGAGCGCAACGGCAAGGTTTACTGTCAGCGTGGTTTTTCCGACACCGCCCTTGTGATTATAGATCACAAGGCGGACGGCGTCGGTTCGATTGCTGCCAGGCTTCGGCATCGATTGCCTACCGTTTGCGACGCGTGACCGTCGCCCGACGAGTCGAGCGAAGCTGAGGCTGTTTCGTCTCGCCCCTCGGATGCGGCAGCGCTTGGACAATACGCGTGCCAGTCACAGTAATCCGTCGCACGTCCGATGTGCGTGGTTCGATCCATTTGCGCCGGGTTGCGGCAGCAAGGGCGCCGCGGGTGTCTTTGACGGCGAGAAACCGTGGCACTTCTTTGCACGCTGCTTCGAGCTGGTTGAGCGAAAAAGACTTCAAGTCACGGTAATACTTCAAGTAGTATGCGATGCACGCGACGGCTTCCGCATCATTTAACGGATGCTTTTCGCGAATGAACTGCGGTAACGACATCGTTCGATCTTCGGTAAAGCGAATTGTCGTCGGTTCAACCTGCGTCGAAGGCGCGCGATACGGAGCAGCGTCACTCGCCTCGATCCCTGCGGAGTAGCCACGTTGGTAGGCGGCCTGTTCACCGTCGATGTCGTAGCCGCCGGCTTTCTTGTTACCGGCTTCGTAACCCGCATAATAGGCCGCCAGGGTTTCGACGATTCGGCTTCGTGAATCAAAGTCGAGAAGATCGATCAACGCGGTGACCTTATGGAGTACGTCTGTCGGCTCCGCGAGGGGGTTCTTTTTCTCTGCCATTTGCGGGGAATGATTTAGGCATCGTGTACCGGCTTCCCACCGCCTGCGACGAAGTCGTCGAGAGGCCCGCCCGCGGCGCACCCGCCGGATAGGCCCATGGGTACGGGAAGGTGGGGAGCCATACGATTAGTGCCGCTGGGTTGAGGGGTCCCAAGTAAGGGATTGAGGCCGGGGGGTTGACCCTCGCCGGACATCTCAAACATGAACCTCAGGACCCCCACCCCGGCCCCCGCGTCAGGGGTTGGGTCTACAGCAGGTCCGCGACGATCTCAGCGGCTCGCCTGCGGAGCACCGGAGTATCGCCACGGCAACGCGAACCGCAGACTCGAACGTGCGCCGTCATAGACAGGGCCTCTACCCCCTCTGACCGGACACCACGAATGAGATGCGAAGGCAGATATGGCCGTCATTAGCCGGGAGTTTATTCTTGACGAGGTTCGACGCGTCGCGTTGACGATGGGGAAGTCTCCCGGCAAGGCGCAGTTTTTTAAGCATACTGGTATCAAAGAATCCGACTGGAGCGGACGATACTGGGCTCGCTGGAGCGACGTGCTTCGTGAAGCCGGTTATAGCCCGAACAGCCTGCAAAGCGCCCATGCAGATGACCATTTGCTGGAGGGCCTCGTTGCGCTGATCCGAGAAAGTGGCGGCAGGTTCCCAACTCGACCCGAGATGCGTCTCAAGCGACGCGCTGATCCGTCATTTCCCGATGCGAAGACCTTCGAGAGATTTGGCGGACGCGCTGACCTTGAAGAGAGGTTGCGGAAATACTGCGAGAGTCGGGAGGGTTACGACGATATTCTCGCGGCGTGCGCCGCCCCATCGTCAACCAAGTTACCAGGAACCTCGGACGAAAAGGTCGGTTCAGACGAGAGCGATTTCGGCTTCGTGTATCTGATCAGGTCTGGCCGCCATTACAAAATAGGCCGCAGCAACGCCGTGGGCAGACGAGAGCGCGAACTTGCGATCCAACTCCCCGAAAAGTCGAGCACGGTCCACATAATCCGGACCGACGATCCGCCGGGCATTGAACGCTATTGGCATCAACGATTCGATTCGCGACGCCGTAACGGGGAGTGGTTTGAACTATCGTCAGCCGATGTCGCGGCATTCCGACGCCGAAAATTCATGTAAAATCAAGGCGGTTTCTCCTGAAGGTCCAGCCGTGCTTGCTCCTCTTCGGCTGCGGCGAGTTTCTTCTCGTCATCCATGTATTTTAGAATGCGGTGTCCGTTCGGTGCCCACAGGTTCTTCCCGACGTATGCATCGTCTCCGATCTTCGTAAGCACGACCGTCACAAGAGCAAGCCCGACGCTCGCGCTCTGACGAATCCTTTCGAACAACATTTCCCGAGCCCGCTCGTCGTCGCGAGCCTCATTGGGAAGCGCGTTAAATCCGTTTTGCACTTCTGTACAACTATGAAGCGAGTCGAGAAGTGCAGGAATGCTCGCATGGATCACGTCCGCTACCCCCTGCGGAAATGACTTTGAGATTTCGTCGCTGGATGCGCGGCCAATTGCGAGTTGCAGCACCTCCCGAAACCGTTCGGTCGAATCAATATAGCCGATTCTCATAGCGCCGTTTAATTGCATAAAGGCATTCCGGTAGAGGTTCCGCAGAGTCGTCGCGAGTTCGCGAGCCCTCTGACGTTCGCTTCGAGCCGTAGTGACCGAGTCAACGGCGGCCTTCAGGCCGACGCCTAGCGCAGTTCCGGCTAAACCCACCAGGGCGATTATAACGGGTACTTCCATATGGGCTCCTACGCGCTTGGTTGTCGCCTCTCATTAGGTGCCCTCCGCCTGCCAAGTGGGTGGCACTCGCCGCCAAAGGGGGTTCTTGGTCCCCATCGCGGGCGCGCCGACGGGACGTGACTGCCGAGAGCCCTTGGGGCACCGGCAAACCGCGACCGGCTGGGGCTTGCGACAGCCCTCGACTGGGCTGGCACGGTTGCCGCGGTCAGCCCCGAAGCCGTAACTTGCAGGCCGTCTAACAGCCGTCTAACAGACGCTTCGATTTCTAACCGGATTCGGCCGGATATGCCGGGACGTCAATGCGCGAAGAACCGCGCCGTTACGCGATTCTCCGGTACTCCCAGGGACCTGCCGGGACCCACTTGGACGGGTTCGACTCCCGTTGGCGCTACCAACAAAAACTCCGCTCACGCGGGGTTTTTTCGTCGTGCGGTATCCCTATGGTCACCGAATTGGTCACCACTGACAAAGGGTGCTTGCCAGCCATGGCACTTTAAGCAAATGATCCCCTAGATGCGGCTCCGCGCTGCGCAGGGGCCTCGCCTGCAAGCGATCCCCCAGACTAACTTCTCGGCTCCATCAGTACTGGCTCTGGGTCACGACCTCCACCTCGGCTTCTCGCCGTCTCGGATGAACATGATCTTGCTGGTGCCAATTCATCTACCGCTCGAATCTGAACGACGGCGTGCGCCGCCGCCTGCACATCCTCGGCGATGTCGCGGCCTACGTCCTTCGCCTCGCCGCCGACGGGCTCAGATGATCGTACGCTCCGTCATAAGCGCAAGCAAATCCTCACGGGCGAGCCGTCTGCCACCAAGGATGACTTCGCCGTACGTATCGTCGAGGATGCGCTCGGTCCCCGCGTAGAGGTGGACGTGGATGCCGACTTCCTGCGGACGCGTTGCCGTCCACAATATTGCGGGAGTGGACGCCCACAACGTGTACTTCGCGCCCGGATGCGCGTCGATGTCGACCGAGCGATCCGGCACGACGAAGCCGGCGGCGTTCATGAACGCATCGTGGAGCGGCTTTAGCGGAGTCGAGACGATCTCGGTCTTGCTCCAGGTGCTGTCGCGGCCGCAATTTGCGCAGAAGTGCTTGCGGTGCGGCTTCTTCGCGAAGTCCCCGAGGTCGAGGTGGGGGTAGCCGCAGCTCGAGCAGTTGATGCAGCCCATCTCCCGTCCGCTCTCCAAGGCACAAACGAATTCGAATGCCGCCGGCGGCGTGACGTTTACACGGGTGATCTCGACCGCGCCGAACATACCGAGCGCTGACCGATAATCGAGGGCGATGGCGGAGAAGTCCTTGTCGATCTCCTTGGGGGCGTCCGCCTGCGGTCGAACGTGCACGTGAATGCGCGGAGGACGAGACCGGATGTCCCACGTCGAGATGGCTGCGGGCATCGAGCACCAAATCCCGACCTCGGCGTACTTTTCGAGATCGAGGACGAACGGTGAAACGACGTAGTTCATTGCCTGACCGTGCGCGCCGCACGTCATGACCCCGGCGGCGGCGTACGCCTCGAGGTCGGCGACGGTGCCCCAGTGGGCCTGATGGGTGCGGCACCACCAACGGTTCGCCCCGTGGCGAAACTTGCCGGCGTTCACGAAATCGCAGGGCAGCGTCGCGTCGCTACCCTGCTTGTCCGGGAAACTCCCCAGCAGCGACTGGTTGAACACGGCGATGTTTCCCAGCGTCCGGCCGTAGGACCAGCAGATTGCCGACGCCTCGGTCATCGACGCGGCGTCCGTCGCCAACGGCTGTTCGTCTCCGATCTTCCCGACGTAGACCTTGCGGGCCGCTTGGCCGGGTACGTTCTCCCAGTCGCACGTCCACAGCTCAACGACGTGGGTCGTCGGGTTCAGTCGGCGCTCAACGAACATCGGAATGGTCCGGGTTGACAATCGAAGAGCGGGGAGACGGCATGGAAACCAAAACCCAATTCGACAGAGCAGCGTTGCATCGCCGCCGTGAAGCCGCGGTTCTCGTAGGCCCGCCCTTAGGCTGCGCTCTGCTCCGCAGCATCGCGGTCGGGACGCCGGCGGCTTGCATCCGACTAGTCGCGCCATGTGATGCGCCGATGTCCTTCACCTGCATGTTGGCGGCGGCATAGAGGATTGGAAATTCGTAGCGGCGTTCTACGGAGTCTCGAGGGCCGGCTGATCGAGAAGTCTCGTACTTCTCGGTCAGCGCACGACCTTTCTCAGGCAAAAACACTGCTGCTCGCATCCGACTATGGGGGCGAACACGGCGGGTCGCGGTACCGCAGTTATTCGTTCGTTCTCGTCGACCAAGCATCGTACGCAGAGTGGAAGGTTGGGCAGGCTCGCTGGCGTGGGCTCTATCTTCCGGACGGACGGCGGCTTTCGTTCAAGGGTTTGGGGGACGTCAAGAAGGGGCGCGCGCTTCGGCCCTTCCTCGGGCACGCAAATTCGCTGCGCGGCCTCATCCTCAGCCTGTTGGTCGATCGGCGCCTCGGCCCGATCGTTGAAATGGACCGCGAATCGGAACGCGCCGATCAAATCTCTGGAAAGAGCGACGACGAGCACGCTCTCGCAGTGGCCTCGAAACGCTGGAGAGCCGACGTTTGGAACAAAGTGTTGACCATCGCTACTACCGTAGGGGTGATGCTGTCCGCCTTTTCCAGGCCTGACCAGCATCTCGTCTGGATCACTGACGACGATGCGATCGCACCGAACGAGGCCGGCCTGCGCGATTTCGTGACCATATCCGGATACGTAATCGGTGCGCTGATACCTCACGGTCTCGGACACCTACGGATCGGGGCCGCAAGTGTCACCGACGACGGCTCGCGCGCGCTAGAAGACTTGACGGCCCTCGCAGATCTCGCGAGCGGCGCGCTTGCCGAGCAATTCACGGCGTACGCTCGGAGCGGCCTCGCACTGTCAACGCGACTGATTGCCCCTCCCCCCTCTTCGCTTTCGCGAAAGACGCACGCAATCATGGGCTGGTACTCGGAGTCCGGACAGAGATTCGAGCGCCACACGTTCGTGATCGATCCCGGTCCGGGCTATCCCCGCGAGGATCGGGTTACGCTGCGCACGATCCGTTTTCACGGGACCGACGGTCCGTAGGCCGACGGCGATCCGGGCTCTTCTAGTCCGACTCGAAGACGGGAGCACTGAGTACGCCGGCCATCGTGTCTACGTCCGCGCCGTGAAGCCGTTCGAGCAGCTTCTCCCCGAGGAGTCGTACGGTTTTCGCATCCTGAGGGATGAGCGCGCTCCCGACGGTCGGCTGAGGTCCGACCAGGACGCCGGCAGCGACGTCGCGCCAGATCAGTCCTGAAATCTGCTCATTGGACAGTCCGGCGCACCGCAGCGCGTCTGCCATGTCGCGGGCCTGGACGGCCCGCTCGACTCGATCCGTAAGGTCCCGGGAGAGGTCGTCCGGCCGTTTCAGTTCGTCCGCGACGAACCGAAAGAAGTTGCCGAAGGCACTGATCGCCTTCTTCCGGCGCCAGTCCGTCGTTTGAGCCAACGCGTGCGCGACCAGTTCGGGCGGGCTCACGTCTGCGGGCGGCTTGCCGGTCTCCCGCAGAAGCGCTCGGACGAAGGACACGTATTGCTTTACGGTGTTGTCCCGACCGTACTTATCCAGCCATTTCGCCACCAGCGGGTGGTCGATGGCCTTTGCGCCCATATACGGTAATCAGTATACAAGTAATCCAAATACCTGTATACTGACTACAGCAGCGGCGAGGAGGACGAGCGCATGGCGACCACAACCGCGATCGAATGGACTAATGCGACGTGGAACCCCGTCACAGGTTGCGAGAAGATATCCGACGGGTGCGACAACTGCTATGCGCATCGCTTCGCCGAACGGTGGCGCGGCGTCAAGGGAAACTATTTCGAGACGGGATTTGACCTTCAGTTGCGGCCGAACATGCTGGCTCGCCCAACGTCGTGGAAGAAGCCGCGGCTCATCTTCGTCAATTCGATGAGCGACTTGTTTCACGCGGACGTTCCCGACGCGTACATCGACCGCGTCTTCGACGAGATGGAGCGCGCGAATCATCACGTCTATCAGTTGCTCACGAAGCGGCCGGAGCGGATGCGCCGGTACATGCGCGCTCGGTACCGTGACGGTCGCGTTCCGTCGCAGATTTGGGTCGGCGTAACGATCGAATCCGGGCGCTATGCCTGGCGAGCGCACATGGTTCGCGAAGTAAATGCGGACGTACGTTTCCTGTCCGTCGAACCGATGATAGGCGATGTTGATGACGTCGATCTGAACGGCATCGGTTGGGTGATCTGCGGCGGCGAATCTGGTCCTGGTCGTCGACCGATCGACCCGGAATGGGTGATCACGTTGCGAGACCGCTGCCTCGCGGCGAGCATTCCGTTCTTCTTCAAGCAGTGGCACAAGGCGAAGAGCGGCCGCCTTCTCGAGGGACGCACCTGGGATGAGATGCCGGCCTACTGATCGGTGTCTTAGCCGCCGCGGAATGTGCGTGGCATCAGTATTGAAGAGCCCGTCGGAAGTTGCGATCCGCGCACCAGTCCCCGTTCGGAATTCCCGACGAAGATGCGGGCGCCATGGTCGCGGATAAGGCCCACGAGCGCCTCGCGGACGTTCGTCTCTACGTAGGGCGTCCCGAGCGTCACGCTGTCGTAGGCCCCCTGCCGCGTCACGAGTTTTCCGCGGTTGTTGCACACAAGGAGATGCATGAGCTTGGTTATCGATGGGCCGCCCTGGTCTAAGCGAAGCCGATTCTCATAACCTGGAGCGATGAACTCCAGCCCCGGAATGCCGCCATCGTAGAACCATGAACTCTCGAGCTTCATCGCTTCCTTGGCCTTCTGATAGCCACGAACGTTCTTGCTCACGAAGGCGAGGTGGTGCGAGGCGGCGCCGCTGCGGCGCCTGAAGGCGAACGACAGGACGGAGAGCCCGTCGATTTCGTTCATCGAATCCCCGAGCGCACGCAGCATCGCCGCCTCGTTCTCGCGTTCGTGGGCGCCGTCGTTCAGGCGTTCCCGAAGTCCAGCTACCCGTCCGACGCCTAGAAGCGCTTCGACATGCCCGCGCAGCATGTTGTTCGGATTGCTGAGGACGCGTTTGATCGCGTGATACGAAAAGAAGAACAAGACGTCGCACCCGAAGTCTTGGAGGACCATGCGGATGACGTCTTGGGTCACGCCCTTATAACCGAAGGGGTCCAGGAATGCGAACGTCGGCGTCGGGATGATGCCGGACCGCAGCCCGGCGATCAGATCCTGCGAAACTGGGCCGAACGAAAATTGAGGCTTGTGCTTCATACTCGCGAATCCCGGATGCGCGATAAGGTGGTCACGAAGGTTGAAGACGTATTTTTTCTTGCGATCGTTGAAGATCATCTGCAGTAGCGAGGGCAATGTCTCGTGCGCTGCAACCTTCTCGAATAGCTCGACGGGCGTAGACGGCGTGCCGTCGTCGTACAGCCCCTTTCCGCAGTAGAGATCGAGATAGCGCAGCGCCACCGGGCGCCTACTGAGCATCACGCCCGACCATGCCAGGAACGTCTTGATGGCGATTCGGCTCTTCACTTGCGAGGCCGGCGTACGCGCATTCGTGAAAAATCGCTCCTCGCGATCGGGGCACTCGGGCCGCACGGCGCCCGGCGGTCCGGCCGGCACGGAGAAGTCGAACGGCAAGGTTTGCTCGTCCGGAGGGGCGGCGCCGCGGCGTCTCGGCCGTACTGGTGCCCCAGTTGCGGTATGTTTCGTCATCGAACGGTTGCCCTCGTTCGAACATCGTGGCTGGATCGGAGGCCTAGGCGGTGTTCGAGTCAGTTGCGATAGGCGTTTCCTGCGGACCCGCACCGCCGTCCTGCAGCTTCCGTGTGCCGATCTGCTATGCGCGCCACTCCGTAAGCTACGTGATGTACAAAGTTACCGCCAGGTCCCCTTCCGAGCAGCGTACACCTCACGATGGGCGTGGTCGGTCAGGGGCGCAGCGACGTCCGCCTTTAGGTACGCTTTGGAACCTGGCTACCAAGCTAGGCGACACGGCGCCGTAAGCGAAAGTAGCTGACCAGCCCGATGCGGGGGCCTGCTACCTGCCCAAGACCTCTGGAGAACTCTTGCCGCAGAAATATGACGATCTTCCCCGTGAAGCGTTGCTCGAAATTCTGAAACGAAGAGACCGAGAGCGAAAGCTTGGTCTTGTATGGGAACGGCGCGAAATCGAGGCCGATGACTCGATAAATGGCGACTTTATTATTCTCGACGATGTGGGCGAGCTTTCAGTAGGTAGTGAACCGACGGGAAATCTCGTCATCGAAGGGGACAACTTTGACGCCCTCCGTTGGCTGCGAACCACCCATCGCGGAAGTGTTCGATTTATCTATATCGACCCGCCTTACAATTCCGGAAACAAGACCTTCATCTATAACGACAGCTACGTCGACCCAGAAGACAAGTATCGCCACTCGAAGTGGCTAGAATTTATGTATCAGCGTCTACTGCTGGCGCGCGATCTCATGACACCGGACGGCCTGATCTTCGTTTCGATCGACGACGGCGAGATGGCCAGGCTACGACTACTCATGGACATTGTTTTTCCGGAGAACTTTCAGGCGTGCCTGGTCTGGCAAAGCGACGGAAATAGCGACAATCAGGGTGCCTTCAAGGTAAAGCACGAGTACATTCTGGTTTACTCGCGCGACAAATCGCAGATGTTCCCGCCGCCTGTCATCGATCCGAATATCGAGCACGACAGCAAGCTCTTCAGGGATGAGAAGCGGAACACAATTGTCAAGACGGGTCCGAAGAATCCCCCGAGCGACCTAGAGATTCCTCGAGGCTTTCCGGCGTCATTTGAGTCCGGCGTCATTCCGCCCCGTAACGCTCCGGATGATTGGCCGAAGCATGAGGAACCAATCAATGTGGCTAACTATAAGGTGCAGTCTACCGTAGTGGTCCGCAGCGGCTGGTCGAGCAAGAATCTCTTTGAACGCTTCGTTGCGCAGGAGTTTGCGCCCGTCTACGACGGTCGCAATCAGCTTACGTCATTTGAGATTACCCGAACCGGCGCGATCGAGTCGGTCAAGTCTCGTCCGGACGAGCAATCGCATGTAATCTCCGTGATTCGCAATGTGGGATCTGTGCAGAAGACAAAAGAGGCGCTCGAAAAACTGGGCATTCAGTTCGACTATCCGAAGCCCGTCGGGCTCATCGAGTATCTGCTGCAAATGGTGCCAGGCAATGATTTTACGGCACTCGACTTCTTCGCCGGCACCGGAACTACCGGCGAGGCAGTGGCACGATTGAACCACTCGGACGGCGGAACGCGCCGCTTTATCGTCGCATCTTCGACCGAAGCAACTAAAGAGGATCCGGGAAAGAATGTTTGCCGCGACGCGTGCCAGAAGCGTCTCCGCGCCTTTTTTGCATCAAATGGCAACTCGATAGCTGCCGGTCATCCGGAGCTGCACGGCTTCCGCTACGGGCGCCTTCGCCGAGTGCGCGTAGGAGTTATAGACGAGGCTCTCGCACCGGAGCAGGTCTGGGCTTGGCTTCAACGCGCTCATAAGCTGACGCCACAAAGTTACGACGTGAATCGGAAGGTTCAGGCCGCGGACCTTGATGACGGTTCGCGTCTCCTCTATATCGACCGAGCATCTGCCGACGCGATCAGGGAGACTGCTGCTTTACTGAACGGAGAGCCAGCCTACGTGTACTCGTGGACGCCAGGCCGCTTTGCCGACGAACTCGCGAGTAAAAACGTCGAGCTCCGAGCGGTTCCAGACTTCTTCATTAGCCGCCTAGCACGATGAGTGTAGTACTTAAGGGCTTTCAAGAGCGCCATGTAGATGCAATCGTCGAGATTGTAGATGATACCGCTGCAAAGATCACAGAGGCGCCGGACTCGCGCATCCGTATTGCGTTAGCTCAGGGCACCATTCTGCTCGCCGCTCCAACTGGCAGCGGAAAGACACTCACGATTGCGAGTGCTCTCGTGCGACTACGCCCGGGCGTTCCAACAGATGACCCGGATGCACGGCGAGTGGTTTGGTTCTGGTTTGCCCCTTATAGCGACCTGGTTGATCAGACGATGGCCGCAATCCGCTCTGAGACAGATCTGACGGTTCGTGATCCGTACGACGATCGCGAGCTTATGACAACGCAGCCGGGTGATGTATTCGTCTCAACCTGGCAAAACGTTGCCATTAGTAAGCCGAAGAATCGAAAGATGCGGGATGGAGATGAGTCAGCGCTCTCGATTGACGTGTTCATAGAGCAGCTGAGGGACGCCGGATACTTTATTGGAGCCGTCGTCGATGAGGCCCACCAGAACTTCAACACTGCACCTCAGGCGCAGTCTTTTTACATCGACATTCTAAGACCCGACTTCACGATTATGGCTACCGCAACGCCGAATGACGCGGATCTCGCTCAGTTCATGCGCTTTGCTGGTATCACGACTGTCAATCGTCTCACGGTATCGCGCGCGGAAGTTGTCCGTGAGGGACTGAATAAGGTCGGAGTTAAGGCATTTTACTTTAAGGCCTCGGAAGAGGACGAGGCCATCCTTGACTATGATGAAATCGCGCTGAGATCGGGTATCGAGCGGCATCATCAGATTAAGGACGCTCTTCGCAAAGAGGGCATCAGGCTGACTCCGCTGCTATTGGTTCAAGTCGAGAACTATCAACACAGCGTCGACGCCGCCCGCGCGTTTCTCCTAGCGAATGGCTTTTCGCCCGAAGCCATCGGGGTCCACACTGCAGCGGAGCCTGACAAGAACCTGCGTGCGATTGCGTACGATGAATCGAAAGAGGTTCTGATCTTCAAGATGGCCGTTGCGACGGGGTTTGACGTGCCTCGTGCTTGGACGCTCGTATCTCTAAGATCGGCGCGATCGATCACGTTCGGACTCCAGGTCATCGGTCGGATTATGCGAGTTCATCAACGTCTCCAGAACCGGTCTGTAGAGCATCGCGACCTGCTCGAATACGGACACGTCTTTCTGGCCAATTCAGAAGCGCAAGCTGGTTTGCGGAGCGCTGCGGATGAAATCCGAGCGATTGCATCCGAAATCCGTTCGGTCACGGACAGCGTTTCGGTGATCGAGATCGCCGGCGGTCGCGTCGCCCTGACTGACCCTGACGGCGGGTTTGTCGAGTTGCTCTTCCCCAATCGAGGGCGGCCTGACCCGGGCGCGCCGACGCTATCAGTCGGGCCGGACCATGAAACAGAGTTCGTTGGGGCTCTCTTTGAGTTCGTCGACCGAGCAGAGGCCGAGTTGGCGGAGAAGGTGCGGGATCGGTCTGGCGGTAGGGCCGCATTCGAATATCCGCTGCGACAAGACGTCCCTTTTCCGCTGCAGCTGGACCGAGAAGTCATGCCGCTAGAATTTACCGGCTTGGAAGAATGTATTGCGCGGCGGATCAAGTTCGGGAATGACGTGCTGTCGCTTATTCTCCGACCGCGGGGCAGCGTCACCATGACCGAAGAGGACCTGTTTGAAGGGATTAGGACAGAGGTTGAAAAGCGGTTCGCCTTTTCGCTTGAAAAAGCCGAGAAAGCAGCTCAGCTTGCGTTTCGCTTCAACGACCGGGTAGATCCGCGCGATCTAAAGGCTGCTTTGATTCGGCGATTGCGTGACGAGATTGCTTCGCGGGACTACGAGGAGCAGTCCGACGAGGTGCTCCGTCGAACGATCGACATCGCGCTCTATCGTAACAAAACTCTACTGATTGAAGCTTGTAAGGATTGTATGAGCCTTGCTGTTGAGGTGCAGAAGGCGGACATCATCCCCGGGTTGATTTCGTCGGATGTTCAGCTCGAGGGTGCCGATAAGGGTGTATACACCGTTTTCGGACCCCGGATGAACGACTGGGAACATCGGTTCGCGCGCGAGCTCGATCGCGACATGACCGGATCCGTACTGTGGTGGATGCGAAATATCGAAAATGCTCGGTGGGCGTGTCGTATCATTCGACCCAACGGCAAGTCGTTTTACCCTGATTTCGTCATTGGCATCGCTGGCCGTAAGAAGCCGGACAATATTGCGCTGGCCGAGGTCAAGGAGCGCATCGAGACTGAAGACAGTGCAGAGAAGACCCGTGTCGAGCATAAGACGTACGGGTCCGCTCTGATGGTCACGTGGGACGAAGCGGCGAAGCGTTGGGAAGTCGTCGGCTTTAGCGAAGCGCTGGGGCGCAACGTTGTTACGCGCCCATACGACGTTAGCGAATTTGCATACTTATCGTAACCGAATAAGGATACCGAGGACTAATCCGAAAGGAGGAGACGGTGAGCCGCTTCAGCGCAAGAACGCTCCGTGCGTTTGAAGATGCCTGCGCGTCGTCGCTTTGGCTACGTCACATCGATGACGTCTTTAAGGACGCCGGTATTCTCAAGGGTGATATTGAAGGCGGTTCCTCGGGGCGCCGTGGCGTCTTTCGCGCGTACGTCGCCAGTGCCGATCAGAACGACATACGCGCCGTCGTGCGGCTCGCGGACGCCCTCGGGGCGATCGTTGAAAGGCTGGATGATGATGGAGATCACGAGAAGGCGGCCGCACTTCGGGCGCACGCCCTGAAGGACGGATTCACCTATAGCAATGCCCATTTTGAGGCTGCTTCGTCGTCAGCCACGATCTTCGCCGCAGTGGAGATCGACGATCTAGGTGAGTTGCCCGCCGTCGTTCAGCGGCTTCACCTTCTATGCGTAGATTCTCCATCGGAGGCTATCGGGGGCGCGAAGGAGCTGATCGAAACCGTTTGTCGAACAATCCTTCGCCTCGCCGGCGAGGCACAGCCCGTCGCGAGCGCGGACCTAGGCGAGCTCACGAAAGCCACGATGAAGGTACTTGAGCTTGCACCCGCCGACGTGGACAGTGCGAAGAAAGGCGTCGACTTGATTCGTCTTTGCTTGCAACAACTCGGCGCGGTCGTTAACTCGCTCGGACAGCTGCGAAACTTGTATGGCTCGGGACACGGAAGGGACGGTGCGTGGCGCGGCCTCGGCTCTCGCCACGCGCGTCTAGCTGTAGGCGCCGCCTCTACGGCGGCTGCATTCATCGCGGAGACATTTCAGGAGCGGGGAGGAGGTGCGCACCGGAAGCCACCGCCGAACGGCCGTGGCACGCGCGAGTCGTAGGTGAAATAGCTAGCTGGGCCGAGCGCCCGAGCTAGTCATGGTATGTTCATACACACGAACCGCGCAAACGTATGCTCGTAACATGAGGACCGCTTTCGATAACACTATACATGGCTGGCGGCACTTGAGCGATGGTGCCCGCCGAGAAATGGGGAGCCAGGTTTGACCGGCAAGCAAGGCAAGCGTGTCAAGCCGTGACAATTGTGACAAATGTTTTACGGCCATTGCGCTCTGCGCATCTCGCCGCGCTCGCTCGACCGGGGCGCATTACCTCGTGGGCTTGCACGGCACTGCTCGCCACGGCGATGGTCACATTCTGGGCACAGACGGGGTCTGTTAGAAGGCGTCGCGACCAGCGTAGACCTACTGGCCTGCACTAGACGGATGGGCTCGACCGAACGAGCCGGATTCAACTCCCGTTGGCGCGCGTCGGCTTTTCGGTGGTATGGAGAACGACCGGACATTCGTAGTCGATCGAGGGGCATTCCAATCCATCCTGGGGCATCCCATCCCAGGCCCTGACGAGGCGGAGAGGTCCTTCCTACCCTCCCGACCTTTCTCGTCGAGGCCGATCCGTTGGCGCCCGCGAAATCGATTCGACGGACCGTGAACGACACCACCTACGCCTCGCCGTTCTCGTGGCGCTACGCGCGCCCCGCGCTCCGTGAGCTCTTCTCCGAACGCGAGCGGCGCAAACTGTGGCGCGCGGTCTGGGTGGCGCTGGC
>Ga0182024_10007487_pt1 | contig 23508 bp, 23 predicted proteins | sample P32metaG_FD_120480 | JGI IMG/M metagenome (GOLD analysis project Ga0182024, IMG submission 120480) | Permafrost microbial communities from Stordalen Mire, Sweden - P3-2 metaG (Illumina Assembly) | ecosystem: Environmental > Terrestrial > Soil > Wetlands > Permafrost | place: Sweden: Stordalen... | reverse complement strand
GGGCCTGCTCGGCTTTGTAGATCGCCTCGTCGAAGTAGATCTCGGGCGAGACGAGGCCTTCCTCCCAGCGGACGAGCCGGGGGAGGCCGCGCGGGTCGTAGGCGCTATCGGGGGCGGTCACCGAGCGGGGGCCGGCTGGCGTCCCAGCTGGACACCGAGGGTCCCGTCCGGATTGACCCGGCGGTGTCCCCAAAAGCTCGTGAGGCCGCTGCCCCCGACCTCGCCCCGGCTCCAGCGGTCTGCGTCGACGGTCTTACCGCCGAAGCCGTACTCGATATCGAACCCGGACGGAGTGCGCAGGTAGAACGAGATCATCTCGTCGTTGGTGTGGCGGCCGAGCGAGACCGTCATCGGGGCGATCCCGTCGAGGCACCGGTCCATGGCCCGCCCGACGGCATCGAGCTCGGTCACCTCGATGAGCAGATGCCCGATACGGCTCTGGTCGGGACTGGCCACGAGGGCGACAGAATGCTCGCGCTCGTTCGGGCTCAAGAAACCCACCCGTATCGTGCCGTCGGGAGCAGTCTTGGACTCCCTCATCTGGAACAAAAGGACGTTCTCGTAAAACGAGACGGCCTCCGTGCAACGATCCGAGAAGAGAAGGACATGGCCGAGTCCCTGACTGCCGGTCATGAAGCGGTTGCCGAGCGGGGAGACGAACTGGCTGGCCGGATCCTTCTTGCCCCCGTAGAAGAACTCGAGGCGAAACCCGCTCGGATCACAGCAGCCGAACCATTCTCGGCACCAGAGGGTCGAGCCGCCGCCGTCGTCGACGGCCACGCCGGCATCGTCGAGAGCGCTCCGAAGCACGCCCCAGGCCGTCTCATCCCTGCACTCCCAGCCGAATGCCACTTCGTCTGTCTGCACCCGGGACGCGCCGGCATGGGGAGGACGAGGCGCATCCTCGATGATGAGGCGCGCGACCCAGTCGTCCATCCGGACGAGGACAGCGCCGTCCTCCGAGACATTGACCATCATGCCGAGGACGCTCTCGGCGAAGGTGCGCCACTCGTCCTGCCTGGTGGAGCGAATGTGGACGTATCCGAGCCCGAAGATCGGCGAGTGATCCACCGGACTCAGTCCTTCACGCAGCTGCGGATGAAGGCGGCGAATACGGTCGCAAACTCCGCCGCCCGGTTCTGGGCGGCGGAGAACGCACAGCCGGGCGCGATCCACAGCCACGACGATGGTTGGGCCGTGTGCCACTCGATGGCGTGAGAGAGCGGATGCACGTCGTCGTCGATGTCCCCCCGCGTGACGAGGGTCGGGAGGCGCAAATCGCTCAGGTGCGGGCGGAGCGTCAGGTATTCCTGCAAGGCCGGCTCGTTACGCGCCCGGAAGAAGAACCTGACGGCATCCTGCCAGTCCTCCCCGTGGAACATCTTCCAGCGCGTGATGTCGTACGCCGACGCCTGCGCAGGGTCGCTGAATCGAGAGTTCAGGTGGGAGTTGGCGGCTGACCTGACGGCAAGGAGCGGAGCGTCCGCCGTCAGGCTGAGGGCGCGGTCCGGCGCCTCGAGGGCCACGCGACCGACGATGCGGGCACCGAGCGAGCAGCCGAGAAGGTGCACGCGTTCAAGACCGACGTGGTCCATCAGTGCGATGACGTCGTCGCACCACGCAGTCGGGGAAACGGCCTCTACGCGCTCCGAGCGGCCGAGCCCTCTGAGATCGAGCCGCACGCAGCGGAAGTCCGCCGCCAGGCGCGACACCAGCCCGTCGTAGGTCCTGGCCGAGGTGGCTGCGCCATGGACCATGACCACTGCCGCGCCGGAGCCGACGTCGTCGTAGTGCAGCCGCACGCCGTCTGTCGTAGTGAAGTTCATGGCGTCCTTTCTCCATATCTACCGGGCACCGCGGCCAAGCCGGCCGCCTCGGGCGCGACTGGCGGACCCGTCTCTTGCGCTGCTTCGCCGAGGAAGAGCCGCCCTATGTCCCGGCGCTGCATCATCTCCTCAGCCGGGCCGGACACGCTCACCCGTCCCCCGGTGAGGATCAAGGCGTGCCCTGCCGACTGGAGGGCCTCCTTGGCGCGCTGCTCCACGACGAGGACGGCAGTGCCACCGGCGGCGACCTGGGCCACGTAGTCCTGCAACACGGCGCGGGCGTTGGCCGGTGAGAGGTTGGCGGTCGGCTCGTCCAGCAGCAGAATGCTCGGCCGGAGCACGAGGGCGCGGCCGATTGCGACAAGCCGGCGCTCTCCCCCGGACAACCTGGCGACTTGGCGTCGGGACAGGGTCCGCAGAACCGGGAACTGCTCCATGACTGCGTCGAGACGTTCGCCCACCTGGCGCCGCGGGACAAGATAAGCGCCCATCTCCAGGTTCTCGGCGACCGTCAGCGCGTGGAAGACGTTGTCTGTCTGCGGCACGTACCCGAGACCGAGCTTCGCCAGCCGCTCGGGCGCGGAGCCTGTGACGTCAGCGCCCCGGAGCGAGACCGTGCCGCTGTGCACCCGGGCCTCTCCCACGATGGCCTTCAAGACCGTGCTCTTGCCGGCGCCGTTCGGTCCGAGCAGAGCGACCACCTCGTTGGCACGCACCTGTAAGGAGACGTCGCTCACCACTGGCACGTCGCTGTAACCGGCGCTCAGGCCGGTCACGGCGAGCACGGGCGGGGCCGCGTGACCGATGTCAGCCGACGATGTAGGCATCCACGACCTCGGCCTGCTCTCGGAGTGCCGCCATGGTTCCTTCGGCGATCACCCGGCCCTGCGCCATGGCCACGACGTGGTCGCACACCTGCTCGATGAGCCGCAGCTCATGTTCGACGAGGATGATCGCGAGGCCACTCCGGGCCAGCTCGAGCAGGTGCTCGCCGAGCCGGCGGCCAAGCGTCGGGTTGACGCCCGCCATCGGCTCGTCGAGCAGCAGGGCGCTCGGGTCGGCCATGAGGGCGCGGGCGAGCTCCATCAACCGGCGTTGGCCGCCGCTCAGCTCGCTCGCATAGGCGTCCTCTCGTTCGCTGAGCTCGAACCGCTCGAGCAGCTCGCGTGCTTTCTCCACGAGCGCCCTCTCCTGCGACCGCCATCTCTTCCCGGGTACGGCGAGCCAACGTGCCTTCTCGCCGAGCTGACCAGGAGCAGCGACGAGAAGATTCTCGAGCAGGGTGAGGTGGTCGAACTCGCCCCGCATCTGAAATGTCCGGACGAGGCCTTGCCGCGCCCGCCGGTAGCTCGGCCACGAAGTGATGTCGCGTCCCTTGTAGAGGACCGACCCGGCGGCCGGTCGCACGGACCCCGCCACAACTCCGAGGGTGGTCGACTTTCCGGCGCCGTTGGGACCGATCAACCCGGTGATTCGTCCAGCGGGGGCCGAGAAGCTGACGTCGTCGACGGCCCGCAACCCACCGAAGACGCACGACACCCCCGTCACCTGGATCACCGGCAGGCCACGATCTACTGCCATCAGTTGACCGCTCACCGCCGCGTCGCCTCCCGAACGGGCACAGCCCCGGGCTGCAGCCCGTCGTTAGGCAGCTCCACCAGGATGTGGCTCGCTGTCTTCCGCGGCTCGGTCTGCGGAAACTTGCGCTTGCGCTCCGGGACGATGCCCCCCGGCCAGAACCACAGGAACAGCAGCAGCATGACCCCGATGACGATCCATTCGAGCGAGGGCACGAGCGTCGGGGCCCCGATCTGGGGGAGATAGCGCGTTCCCTCTGCCAGGCCGACCGGCACGATCACGGCGCCCACGACCGGCCCGAGGTTGCTCGCCGCCCCACCTACCACGAGGGCGGTGAACAAGACGAATGTCTCGCCGTAGAGCCAGGACGACGGCGACCACACCTGGATGAACCCGACGAGGACGGATCCGCTCAGGCCGGCGATGCATCCGCCAGCGGCGAACATGCCGAGCCTGAGCGCCGTCACGTTCTTGCCGAGAGCCGAGGCGGCGGCGTCATTCTCCCTCACGGCGCGAAGAGCCCGGCCGAGCGGCGACCCGATCACCCGTCGCACGGCGAGGCAGGTACCGACACAGACCAGGCCGGCGAACCCGACGTAGAGCCAGTTGTACGCGATGGTGCTGCTGGTGATGCTCGCAAATGGTTGCGGAATAAGCGCCAGCCCCTGCGCCCCGTTGAACAGGCCGGTCGCGTCGGTCGTGAGGGCGGTGGCGATGAGCGAGACGACGAGCATGACGATGGCAAGGTAGTCCGCTCTCAGCCTCCGGACCGTGAGCGCCCCGACCACAAGTCCGAGCGCGCCGCTCACGAGACCGCTTGCGATGAGCGGGATCGGGAAGGGGAGGCTGTAGCCGAGGATGAAGTGCTGGAAGCTCTTGGTCGACCTGCCGAGGGTCAGCACGGCCGTGGTGTAGGCCCCGCAGGCCTGGAACATTATGAAAGCGAAGTTGTAGATGCCCGTGACGCCGAACTGCAGGTTGAGGCCGGTGACGGCGATGATGTAGACGAAGGCGTAGACGAGCAGGGTCGCCACGTAGAACTGCCAGGCCGAGCTCACCGCGCCACCTCCTTTGCGGAGGCAATGGAGCTCACCACTCCGGTCGGGCGGACGAGGAGCACGAGACCGAGGACGATGAACGCCGTCACGGTCTTGAACGCAGGGTTGATGAAGCCGGCGGCGACCTCGCTCGACACCCCGATGATGAGGGCTCCCAACATGGCGCCGTACGGAGAGCCGATTCCCCCGAGGACGGCGGCGGCCACTATCAAGATGAGGAAGCCGTCGCCCGTGCCGAAGTTGAGGATCTGCACGTCCATGACGAGGGCGCCCCCGGCGAGGCCGCTCAAGGCGCCCGAGAGCAGCCAGGTGTAGTCCGTCACACGCCGGACGGAGATGCCGCAGTTGCGGGCCAGCCTTTCGTTCACGGCGATCGCCCGCATCGCCTTGCCGACGCGTGTGTACTTGAGGAGGCTGTGCATGGCGAGCGAGACGGCGGCGGCGATCCCGATCACGACGAGCTGGGTCGAGGTGAAGATCATCCCGGCCACATGCACCGACCGCCCGACGGCCATATTGTACGAGACGTTGTTGGCGCCCCAGATCGCCTCCATCGTGTACTGCAGGATGATCCCCACGCCGAGGGTGACCATGATCAGGGTGAACAGGCTCTTGACCCTGCCCTTGAACGGGGCATAGATCGTCCGCGAGATGAACAGCGACAGCAGCGCCGCCCCGGCGGCGCCGAGGACGAGCGAGGGCCAGATGTTGAGCCCGTTGGAGTTGGCTATATAGGCGACGAAGGCTCCCGCTGTCATTGTCGAGCCGAAGGCGAGATTGAACAGGTTGCTGATCCCGAATTGCAGCGTGAACCCGATCGCGCTGATGCACAGGATCGATGCGCTGACAAGGCCGAAGCCGACATAGAGGAGAAATGACGACACTTCGTTGCCTCTTGCTGCTACGGGGCGGCCGGCGGCCGGCGCCGCTGCTTCGTACTCATCCGCCCTGTGCGTGCGCCAGCTGGGCGGCGGAGATGAGCCCGACGATCTTGAGCTGGCCGTTCGGCAAGTACTGGACAACCTCGAACTCGCCAGTCGAGTTGTGCCAACGGTTGAAGACCGTCGGCCCGTCCGCGCCGACGTACTGGATGGATTTGCCGGCCTTCAGTGCCGCTACTCCTTGGGCGTAGGTAGTCACGATGGTCTTGCCGGTTCCGGGCGCTGTCACCTTCAATATGTGGCTGTTCAACACGCTCGGGCTCGTCGAGTGGGCGGAGTCCATCGCGAGGCTGAAGATGACGGCGGCGTCGTAAGGCGCCGTGGCGTATTCCTGCCCCAGCCACTGGGACGGCTGCGGTACCTGTGAGGACGAGGCGAGCAGCGCCTTGTTGAACACCCTCGTGGCGCCGTCCGGCGGCGCGTACGGCTCGACCCCCCGGTAGTACGTGGCCATGTTGGTCGGGCCGAGGACCTTGGCAACCGCCTTCAGCCACTGCGGGATGACCGTGGCGTTCGTGCCGTAGATCGGCACCGGCTTGCCGAGCGTCATGAGGTTCGCAAAGGCGGTCGCATCGGTCTGTGGATCGGTCTCGGTGAAGACGACCTGTGGATGTGCCGCCAGCAGCTTGCTGATCTCCGTCCCATACGACGTGCCGTCCGGCGCGACGGCGAGGTTCGCCACCACGTGACCTCCGAGACGCTGGTAGGTCGCCAACAGAGCGGGCACGCTCCCCTGGGCGTTCACCGAGTTGTCGAAGAAGAGCGCCCCGTTGTCGAGGCCCATCTTGTGCGCCCACAGAGCCAGTGCGACGCCGCCCACGTCGTCAGCGGGGTAATTGCGCCAGTAGTACGGGTTCGTCGAGTGGTCGGTGTTCGCCAAACCATCGTTCGTGATGAGCGGGATGTGCGCCTTCGTGACGATGGGGATGAGCGCATTGGCGGTGCCGGACTCGGGGCCGATCACGGCCACGAGGCCGGGGGTGGTGGCGAGCAGCTTCTCGACGGCCGGGATGGCGTCAGCGGGATCGCCGCGGGTGTCGACGGCGGTGCACTGGATCTTGTGGCCCATGACGCCGCCCGCCTGATTGATGAGGCGTGCCGCCGGGTAGCAGCCCGCCGCCTCGGCGATGCCGTCGATCGAGTCCGGGCCGCTGAAGGCGGCGACCATGGCGATCGTGAGCACCCCCTTCGGAGAGCCTCCGTTGGATCCACCGCCCGTATCGCCATGAGCAGTCGAGCCGCACCCGGCGAGGAGCGCGCCGACGAGCCCCGTGGCGGCGAGGCGGGCGAGCCGGGCGCGTGGTGATGCCGACGGTCGTCCCCGGGAGCGCTTCGGGTGCGCCTCAGCCCCGCTCACAGCTGACATGCTGTCCCCTCCCTGGCTGGGATTGACTCTCCCACATCTGCCTGCACGAATACCTTTGCCTTGCTCAAGGCTCTGCGGCCAACTCCACGGCGATGCCGATCAGCTGGTCCTCCTGGCCACCGACGAGCTGCCGTTCGCCCGCCCGGAGGAGCAGCTCCGCCCCGGAGACACCATACTGAGCGGCGGCGCGCTCGGCGTGGCGTAGGAAGCTCGAGTAGACGCCTGCGTAGCCCATGAGCAGTGACATGCGGTTGTTCGTGCACTCCTGTGCCATGAGCGGGCGGACGACGTCCTCGGCGGCGTCGATCACTGCGATGGGATCGATGCCCGTGCGGACTCCGAGCTTCTCCAACACGGCGACCAACACCTCGGTCGGCGTGTTGCCGGCCCCGGCGCCGAGGCCTCGAGTGCAGCCGTCCACCTGGCGGGCGCCGGCCTCGATCGCCACCAGCGAGTTGGCCAGCCCGAGGGCAAGATTCTGGTGGCCGTGGAAACCCACCTCCGCCTCGCCTCCGATCTCCTCGACGAGAGCCTCGACCCGCTCGCGGGTCCCCGCCGGGAGCAGGGCGCCGGCGGAGTCCGTCACGTAGACACATGTCGCCCCCGCGTCCACCATGATCCTCGACTGGGCGGCCAAGACGCTCGGTGGCTGGGAGTGGGCCATCATGAGGAAGCCGATGGCCTCCAGTCCGAGGTCCCGTGCCAGTCCGAAGTGCTGAACGGCGATATCGGCCTCCGTGCAGTGCGTCGCAATGCGGATCACGGAGGCGCCGGCGTCGCGGGAGGCGCGGATGTCGTCCGTCGTCCCGATGCCGGGCAGGAAAAGCACGGCTATCAAGGCTCGTCGCGAAGTGGCCACGGCCACGTCGATGAGGTGGCGTTCGTTGACCCGGGAAAACCCGTAGGTGAAAGATGATCCTCCGAGGCCGTCACCATGGCTCACTTCGATGACGGGCACCCCGGCAGCGTCGAGGGCGGCGACCACGACCCGAACCTGGTCGGCAGTGAACTGGTGGCGGACGGCATGAGATCCGTCGCGGAGCGACGAGTCGGTCACCCGCACACAAGTCTCCGGCGGCATAGCCGTCACGCCGTGATCCCGAGGGATCTGCGGGCGAGCTCGTCGCCCACTTTGGCGGCGGCGGCGGTCATGATGTCCAGGTTGCCGGAGTACGGGGGAAGGTAGTCCCCGGCCCCCTCCACTTCGAGGAAGACGGCCACCCGGTGCTCGTAGGGAGAGTTCTGCAACGTCTCGAACTGCGGGGGCGCCGTCAGCCGGTACCCGGGCACGTACTCCTGCACCGTTGCAACCATGTCTTGGATCGAGCCGACGACGGCCGCACGATCGACGTCGTCGGGAACCGAGCAGAACACCGTGTCGCGCATGATGAGCGGCGGTGTGGCGGGGTTCAGGACGATGATCGCCTTCCCGATCCCGGCTCCGCCGAGCCTCTCGACGCCGTGGGCTGTCGTGCGGGTGAATTCGTCGATGTTCGCCCGCGTCCCGGGCCCGGCTGACGCGGAAGCCACCGAGGCCACAATCTCGGCGTAGGGGACGGCGACGACCCTCGAGACGGCGTGGACGACCGGGATGGTCGCCTGCCCCCCACAGGTGATGAGGTTGACGTTGCTCGCCTCGAGATGCTCGTGGAGGTTCACGCTCGGAACGACGTAGGGCCCGACGGCGGCAGGTGTGAGGTCGATGGCGCTGATTCCTGCCATCTCGTAGAGCGGAGCATTGGCGGCGTGGACGCTGGCGGAAGTGGCCTCGAAGACGAGCGCCGGAAGCTCGGGACGGTCCAGCAACCAGCCGACGCCGTCGGCTGACACCTCCAGCCCGAACTGCTCCGCCCGCCGCAAGCCCTCGCTCGAGGGATCGATCCCCACCATGTACCTCGGCTCGACCACCTCCGAGCGGAGCAACTTGACCAGGAGGTCGCTCGCGATGTTGCCCGATCCGACGACCGCCGCCGGAACCTTCATCGGCATCCCGCTCTCATTCTGGACACGGTGACGATGCCGTGACACCATGGCAAGCCATGCGTTCCGATCAGCGAAACGGGACCTGCGTCCTCGACCGGGGCTTCCGGCTGCTCGAGGCTTTCATGCCGAGCGGCTGTGTCCTCAGCCTCTCGGAGCTGGCCCGCCGGGCGAAGTTGCCGAAAGCGACCGCGTTCCGCCTCGTCAACCAGCTCGTGGTGCTTGGCGCCCTCGAGCGCAACGGAGACGGATACGAGCTCGGCGTCCGCCTCTTCGAGTTCGGCAGCATGGTAGGACGCCAGCGCCGGCTCCGCGACGAGGCATTGCCCTTCATGGAGGACCTCTACGAGGCGACCCATGAGACCATCCACCTCGGAGCCCTCGACGGCCTCGAAGTGCTCTACGTCGAGAAAATCGTCGGCCGGCGGAGAAGCCCCGTGCCGACCGACGTCGGGACCCGCAAGCCGCTCTACTGCACCGGGCTCGGCAAGGCGATCCTCTCGCAGTCCCACGCCGACCTCGTGAAGGCGGTCGTGGCAGCGGGGCTGAGTCCGCACACTCCGCGCACGATCACGTCGTCGGCCCAACTCCGCCGTGAGCTGTCCAAGGCGACCGCCGAAGGAGTCGCCTATGACTGGGAGGAGTTCAAGATCGGCACGAACTGTGTCGCATCGCCTATCCGCGACGAGGCAGGGGTCGCCACAGGAGCGCTCTCGGTGACAGGTCCCACCGGGCGTTTCGATCCCGAACGCGCCGCCCCAGCGGTGCGGAACGCCGCGATGGAGCTGTCCCGGGTCACAAACCTCGCGGCCCCCGACCGGCTCGGAATCAGCTGACGGCTTGGATCACGATCGAGCCGAGGTGCGTGAAGTCCACGCGCAGGCTCGATGATGCCGGCAGGTCGACGGCGTCAGTCATGCCCCCAGTCAGCACCGTCCACCCGGCCTCGATGGTCACGTCCTGCTCGGCCAGGGCGTTGGCGGCGGCGGCGAGCGCCTCAGCCGGATGCCCCTGTACGGCGGCGCCTGTTGCCGAGTCGACGACGCGCCCGTTCAGCTCCACGACGCAGGCCTCGAGGCTCAGGTCGATCATGCTCGGGCCGCGCACGACCGGGCCGAGCACGTACCGGGCGGCCGAGGCGTTGTCGGCGACCACGTCGCCGAGACGGAACCGGAAGTCGACGAACCGGCTGTCGATTATCTCCACGCCGCACCGCACGGCGGCCACGGCTTCGAGTGCCTCGGCGGCTGTGACGCCGGGACCTCGGAGCGGGCTTGCCATGTGGAAGACGATCTCCGGCTCGGCGCGCGGATGGATGAGCGAGCCGACATCGAGTGGCTCGGAGAGCCTGAGCGACATGGCGGAGGTGAGATAGGCGGTGATGGGCGTGTCGATGCCCATCCGGAGTTGTTTGGCTCGAGACGTGAGCCCCAGTTTGAGCCCGGTGAGGCGCTCACCCCGGCGAAGGCGCTCGGCGAGGCTGATTCGTTGCACCTTCATGCCCATGTGACCATCGAGCTCGGGCCAGGCGTCAGAGAGCGGCTCAATGGGTTCGGCATCAGTCTCCGCCGTCAGGAGGAGCTCGGAAGCCTCGTCGGCGTTCATGCCGCCGTCTTCCCCTCGAAGCGGATCCCCACGCCGCCAAGGCCGGCAAACGTGGCCGAGACCACGTCGCCCGGTCCGACCGGGCAGGCCGCGGTGATCGAACCGGGCATGACGACGTCTCCCGCGACGAGGCCGCGGCCGACTGTGGCGAGCGTGTTGGCGAGCCATACGAGGGAGTTGAGCGGATTGCCGAGCACCGCGCCGCCGGCGCCGGTCGCGACGAGGGCTCCGTTGTGCCACAGGTTGCAGCCGAGCAACCGCAGGTCGAGTCGGCGAGGGCTCGCCGCCGCGGAGCCGAGCACGACCCCGCCGGAAGAGGCGTTGTCCGCAATCGTGTCGACGAGCGAGATCCGCCAGTCGGCGATGCGGCTGTCGATGATCTCGAGAGCCGGCAGCACGAAATCGACGGCGGCGACGGCGTCCGCCGCTGTGACGCCGGGTCCGGCGAGGTCGCGGCTGAGGACCAAGGCGATCTCCGGCTCGACTCGAGGTGCGATGAACATCCCAGGCGGTAACTCCGCCCCGTCGGCGTGGAAGGTGGTGTCGAACAGGACGCCAAAGTCCGGCTGGTCGACACCGAGGGCTCGTTGCATCACGACCGAGGTGAGCCCGACCTTATGGCCCTTCGGGCGGCAGCCGTCTGCGGCGAACAGGGACACGAGCTTCGTCTGTATGGCGTAGGCGTCGCCTGGATCGGCTCCGGGATAGGTCTCGATGATGGGAGAGATGGGCCGCTTCGAGTCGTGGGCGTCCTTCAGGCTCTGCGCAACTGCGCCGTGCTCATCGGGCTGCATACGACGTCGTCGCCGCGTGGTCGGGCTTCATCCGCAGCAGCATAGGAGCCTCGTGATCTACTGTCCCCCTTCGTTCCACGAGACGACGTGAAGCGGCTCGAGCGACACGATCGTTCGCAGCTCGGGCCACTGGCCGATGTAGTCCTCGACCTCGGCCGCAGGTACGTAGCGCTCGGTGATCGCGCGAATCTCGTCGCTGATAGCGGGGTCGCTCCCACTTACGACCGCGGCCGTCCCGCGGATGACGACCGCAGCATAGGGCGCCTCGAATGTCTGCACCGAAAAGGCTGCCCGGGGCTCCCGCGCCAGGTTGCGGACCCACGTCCGCGAGTCGGCCGTCCATATCTTGACCGACGTTCCGTCCCATCTGAACCACACCGGGACGAGATGGGGTGAGCCATCCCTCAGCAACGTGGCGACAACTCCCAGCGGTGTGGGGAACGTCTGGTTGAGAAACGCCTCTCGGGTTGCCTCGTCCATGCTCACAGCATCAATCTTCCGGCAACGGCACGTGGTGGCACTGGGGGCAGTGCGCCCCAATCCGCATATCCCACTCGGAGCGCGGCACCGTCGGCCAGCCGGAGAGTAGCCGGCCACAAGCCGTCACATCAGAGCCCGCGATGGCCAGATGCAACATCTCGAACTCCTCGGGCGGCGGGCGGAAGCGGGAACCGGTGAAGGCCTCGGACTGTATGAGCGTGATCTGGACGACCACGACGTAGGCGGACACGCCGACGAGCCTAGGCAAGTTGGGCCAAGGCGAACCGTGCCCGGTCGGCGATGAAGGCTGCGTTCCGGTGGACCGAGTCACCGTGGTCTCGCGTCTAGTCACCGTGGTCTCGCGTCTAGATCTTGCGGCCGACCGCGACGGTGTCGTACGACCCCTCATTCTTCCAGCGAGTGTGTTCCGAGAGAAGCAGAAGGGTTGTCGAGAGCCGCTGAAGTTGAAGATGAGGATGTGGGATCCGCTTGGGGAGCCGCCTGATAAGCGGCTCCAATTCTACGGAGCCCCACTCCGCGAGCAGCACGTCCAAGCCGGCTTCTTCGTATAGCGCCCGCAACCCCTCCGGGTACACGCGCCAGCAATCGACCGGCGCTTCGTGGTACGGCCAGGTCACTGGCGCGATCGTGACGACGATGCCTCCCCGCTTGGTCACTCTGGCTACCTCGGGCAGCCACCGCCACGGCCTCGGGATGTGCTCGATCACCTGTCCAGATATCACGACGTCATACGATTCCGTCTCGATGGGGAACGAGTAGCCATCCTCGGTTACGTATGTCAGCGGCTCGCTTCTCGCAAAGTCAAGGGTGTCCCAGCACGCCACTTCTGCACCGGAATGAGACCTATAGGCAGACGGGATGGTGTCCGGCCCAATTTCAAGCACCCGTGCTCCGGACCCGATATACGAGGAGGCGTATCGCTCGAACATGAGCAGACTGTTGCGATGCACTCGCTCGACGCTAGCGGGGGCCGGGCGAAGCGCGGCTGACTGCGCCGATGCATACCGGGCTCTCTCCGAGAGTGCGTGTGCTCTTGGAGTGGACCTCGATTCGCTCGACGCGTCTCAGATCACGATCTCTTCGGTCGAGACTGATCGAGGGCGGGCTGCGCCTCGTGATTCATTGCTGGATCGAGGACTGGCGATAGGTGACAGCGGCGAAGAGAGTCCGACGATGGCAATGACGAATTGTACGCATTAGAGGACGAATAGGGAGCCTCGACCTCCCCCGGCGACAGACCCTCAGGCACAAGCACTCGTTGGCCGGGAGGCCAACTGTCCGGCGACAGTTTGAGCTGTGCTCTCGTCAAGGCTGTAGTTGCGACCGGCGAGACAGCAGCTACAAACGCGTCGCAGGAGGTCGCTGTGACTGGTCGGACACGGCGAGGAGCCTGACGAGGTTGTCGACCAGCCGGTCGATCTCGTCAGCCTGGGCTCGTAGCTCCCGCGCCCGGCCCCGCTCCAGCCGTATGGCCGCCATGAGCTCGGTGGTGTCCGTGGCGTACGACCCGGTCCTGTCACTCGTGAATCGCGGCCCCGTTACGAGCTTGCTCATCGTCACTGCCTTCCACCCACATCGCCTCGCCGCGACCGAAGCGTACGCCTCGCCGCCCGAAATAGCGACTCTGGCGTCGGTCAGTCGCTCGGAGGACCCGCTTGCCGCCTCCGACCACGACGGTTCGAGGGTCATCGAGCACTGAAGCCGCCGTCGACGGTCATCACGCTGCCGGTGCTGTAACTGGCATCGAGCGCCAGCTGAACGACGGCGCCGGCTAGCTCCGCCGGCTCTGCGACCCGGCCCAACAGAACTCTCACCATGTCGGCCGCCCCGACCCGCTCCAACCTCGTGTTCGTCCATGGATCCGAAGTAGGCGGTGACCGCCTCGGCAAACATGGGCGTGTCGGTGGCGCCCGGAGCGACGCAATTCACCCGAACCCGGGGCGCTAGCTCTACAGCAAGGCTGGTCGTAAACCCGAGCACCCCTTTGGTGGCGGCATAAGCGGCGTGTCGCGCTCGGCCGTGCATCGCCGAGACAATCCCCACGAATACGATCCCGCTGCCGTCGGCCAACCTCGGTCGGAGAGCCTGGGTCAGGAAGAACGGACCTGACAGGTTGGTCGCGATCAGACGGTCGAAGGTCTCTCGATCGGTGTCCCCCAGAGCCACGATGCCCTCGATCGCGGCGGCGTGTACGAGAGGTACTCGGACTGGTGCCAGTCGGGTTCGGCAGCGGATGGTCTGCTGAGGCACGCAGCCCAGTCGAGGTGCGTCCTACTCGGCTACGCGGCCGTTGAGCGAGGTGGTCGCTCCTGAGGAGTGAGCGGGTGCCTGACTAAAAAGGTGACTAATCGATCGCGCCAATGAGCAGGCGCGAGCCCGGCGGAGCGATCTGCTGAAAGTCCCCCGCTGCCGCCTGCCCCTCGGGAGAACCGAGCGCGCTGTCAAGGGCCCCTTGATCAGCGAAATAGAGCTCAGTAACCCGGAAGTACGTTTGTTCCCCCCCGTCTGCAGCCGCCACCAGTCGAGCGCTCTCCCATCGCACAAGGCCGGGGATCTTCTCGACCAAGGGCCCGTGTACATCGAGATAGTGACTTTCGAACGCCTCGGAATCTGCCGGCTGTGTGTATAGCACTACAAGTTTCACGGTCATGACGCGACCGTAGTGCGCGGCTCTGGCTGCGGGAGCTGTGAGTAGCCAGCCAGGCGTTCGGTTGCGATGCTCTCCCAGGTCAGAGCCGGTGTTCGGAGGGCCGACTTCGAGGATGTGCGACCGGCGTGACCAGGACGGTCGTCAGCACGCCGCCTCACAGCCATGATGAGTGGATGGCGAACCATGTTGTCGTGATCGGAGGCGGCGTCGCCGGAGCGAGCGCCGCCTACCGGCTCGCCCAGGACAGCGTCGGCGTCACCCTGGTCGACGCGGCACACGAAGGCCAGGCAACAGCCGCAGGCGCCGGCATCATCTCGTACGCAGGCTTTCGCCAGGGAGACGACTGGCGACGTTTCTTCCAGGCGGCGACCGCCTATCACCGAAGACTCGTGGCAGACCTTGACGCCATGGGCGAGGCGGAGATCGGCTACCGAGTAGTCGGCGAGCTGATCGTGGCGCCAGGAGACGAGGGTGAGGCACGCCTCTTAGAGCTGGCTGACCAACTCGAGGAGGCGAACGCCAGCTGGCAGGACCCGCAGATCGGCGAGGTCAACCTGCTGTCGCCTGCCGAGGCGCGAGAGCTCTTCCCCCCGCTCGGCAGAGGACTTGGTGCCGTACACCTCACCGGCGTGGCACGCCTGGACGGCAGGTCTTTCCGCCAAGCCCTCCACAGGGCGGTGGCGCGGCTCGGCGGGCGAGCGGTGAACGGCCCGGCGATCCTTCGTCCAAGACCCGGTGGGCCGGCTCCACGAGTCGAGCTTGCCGGCGAGACCCTCGAGCCCGACGCCGTCATTGTCGCCGCTGGGGCCTGGACCAAGCAGGCTCTCGCCCCGCTCGGTCTGAGCGTCCCGGTCGAGCCGCAGCGCGGCCAGATCCTTCATCTGGCGCTCCCAGGCATGGTCACCGAGCAGTTCCCCGTGCTGAGCGGCTACGGCTCGGACTACATGGTCACCTTCCCGCCGGATCGTGTCGTCGTCGGGGCCACGAGAGAGACCGGGAGCGGCTTCGATTACCGAGTTACGGCCGGTGGAGTCCACAGCTGCTGGTCCGTGCTCTCGGCGTGGCACCGGGGTTGGCGAGCGCGACGTTGGCCGAGATACGGGTCGGGTTTCGCCCGGCAAGCCCCGACGGGCGACCGGTCCTCGGTGCCGTCGCGGGCCACGAGGGCCTATATCTGGCCACAGGCTTCGGGCCGTCTGGCCTCACCCTCGCCCCATACTCCGCTGCTCTCGTCGCTGCCGTGGCAAGTGGGGTCGACGCGGCGGATCTCGGCCCAGTCGGTACCGTTCTCGAGGCGTTCTCGCCGGACCGTCTCGGGTCGACACCTTGACCGGCACGTCGCCTCATTACGTCAGGTCGGCCTGCCGCAAAGCTTTCGTTAGCGTTAGGACGCGCCCGTAGTTGACGCCGGGGCCGCCATCTGCGTGCCTGGACACTTCGGGCACAAGCCACGTCGATGTCGGTTGTGCTGGACAGAACGCGAGCGCCAGCCCCGGGCGATAGCCGGCACCGGCGTTACCGTGTCGGCGTGAGCACCCTCGCCGAGGCTGTCGAGCGCACGGCGATACTCGCGATCGACTCCTATGACGTCCAGCTCGACCTCACAGATGCGGAACGGGCCGTCTCGCACACCGAGATTGCCTTTCGATGCCACGTTCCGGGCGCGACGTCCTTCGTCGATCTGCGGGCTGGCATCGTTCGAAAGATCGCCCTCAACGGCGAGGAACTGAAGCCCCACTCCTTCGTGCGCGGCGACAGAATAGCGCTCGACCGGCTCCGGGCCGAGAACACGCTCGTTGTCGACGCCGAGTTCGAGTACACCTCGAGCGGGCGGGGCTTCTCCCGCTTCGAGGAACCCGACAGCGGCGGGGCCTATGTCATCGTCTACGGGTACCCGACCTATGCGCCCGAGATCTTCTGCTGCTTCGACCAGCTCGATCTAAGAGCCGACTTCACGCTGTCGGTCTCTGCGCCGGCCGGATGGCAGTGCGCCTCGAACGGGGACGTGCTGTCGGGGCCGCCGGCGGGCGAGGAAGGCTGGTGGTGTTTCTCCACCGTGCCGGCGATGAAGCCTTGCGAGCTCACTGTGTGCGCCGGTCCCTACGCTTCGGTTTGGGAGTCCGGCGGGCCGGCCGCCGCTGTCGAAGTTTGGTGCCGGCGGTCGCTCGCGGGCGCATCGGATCTCGCCCGCGCCGGCGAGCTCGCCCAGGGAGCGATCGCCTACTACGAGGATGCCCTCGGCTTCGCGTGTCCGTCCGAGCACCTGACGATCGTCTTCGCGCCGGCCATCGGACCCATGGCGGCACAGTTCCCCGGGCTTATGCTCGTAAACGAGAAGCTTTCTCACCGGGTGCCTGACGCCGACGACGCCTTCGTCACGATGGTCCTCGCCCACGAGATCTCGCACCTGTGGTTCGGCGGAGTCGTCGAGGGTCGCTGGTGGGACGACCTGTGGCTCGCTGAGGCGATCGCGACGTACGTGAGCTACGCAGCCCTCGAGGAGTCCCTCGAGATGCGTCACGCCTGGGCGGAGTTCGGAATGACCGAGAAACCCTCCTCCTACCGCGCCGACACCCTCCCCAGCCGAGAACCCGTCTCATCGCCCGTGGCGAGCGCCGCGGAGGCGTTGGCGAGGCCGGCGGCGATCGTCTATGCAAAAGGTGCGAGCGTCCTCCGCCAGCTCGCCGCCCTCATCGGCGACGATGCTTTCTGGACCGGCCTTGGGGAGTACCTCGAGCGCTACGCCGGTTCGGTTGCCAGCCTCCCCGACATCATCGCCTGCTGGGAGCAAGCGGCGCCGGGACGAGATCTCGGCGAGTGGGCTCGTCTCTGGCTGCAAACGCCGGGCGTGAACACGCTGCGGCCCGAGCTCGAGCTCGGCGCAGACGGCAGGATCGAGTCGCTCGCCGTCTTGCAATCCGGCGACTGTCCCGACCGAATCCATCGCATCGGCATCGGAATATACGAGCGCTCAGAAGGAGACGACGCCGACGGTCCGTCCCTCGTCCGCCGGCGTGCCCTCGAGGTTGAGGTTGCCGGCTCGTGCACAATCGTCGCCCTCCTCGCGGGTGCCAAGGCGCCGGACGCCATCATCCTCAACGACGGCGACCTGACCTTCGCCTCCATCCGCTTCGATGCGGTGACGCGGCGCTCGCTCACCGACTGCGCGATGCGGGTGGGCGACCCGAGCACCGAGGCGGTCTGCTGGAATGCCGCCTGGGACATGATGACGACGTGCGAGCTCGCCGCATCAGAGCTCGTGGAGCTTGTCGCTCGGCGGGTCTCCCGAGGTCGGCCGCCGCCTGGTGTCGGCGCCCTGCTCACACGAGCGGTCGAGGCCGCCGATCGGTACGCGCTGCCGACGGCTCGGCCGGCGCTGCGAGAGCTGCTGGCGACAGCTGCTCTTGATGGTGCTGCCATAGCCGACCCTGGGAGCAAAGCACAGCGCGAGCTAACCATCGGTGGCTGTGCGAGCGCCGAGACGACCGACCAGCTAGAGGTGATCCGGTCGTGGCTCGACGACGACACGATTCACGTCGACGTCCGTCGTCAGATCCTCACGACGCTGGCCGCCAGGGACCTTGTGATCGAAGAGGACCTCGCCGCGTCCGAGGCGGCTGATCCCGTGGGCGGAGACGTGCTCCGCGCCACGTGCCACGCATTGCGCCCGGACCCGGATGCCAAGGAGCTGGCTTGGGCGGCTGCGCTGTCCCCAGGCCAATCGCCCCGCCTCGCCCAGGCGCACGCGGACGGCGTCTGGGTCCCCGGCCAGGAGCAGATCGTCAGCGGTTACCTCGACCGCTACTTCACGGAGGCGCTGCATGCCCTCCGCCACCATGATTCCCGCAGTGCACAACGGCTAGCTGCGACCCTGTATCCGTCAACTCTGACTGATGCTGAGACCATTCACCTCACCGATTCTGCCCTCGAACGAGACGAGCTGCCCGCAGCGATCCGCATCGCGCTGATCGAGCAGAAGGCACTGCTCCAGCAGGTACTCGCGGTACGTATGGTCGCTTGGCGCGTAAGGGCGGATTAAGCCTGCTGCGGTCGTCGGACCGAACAGGACTCGGGCTTGGTGGCCGGAGTGGGGGTTACCTTGAACCCATGTTTTGCTTGACCGCCTTAATGAGAAGTGCAATGCTTTTTGATTGAATGGGCGTGGATGTAACGCGTCGTGATTCGGCCGGATACATCGAGCGGCAACGCGAGGAGGGTGCGACAGCACGGGCCGGAAAGGACAGGACCAATGCAACGCACAGACCATCGCTCTTGGAGGAGACGCACCCTAGCGATTGCTGCGGCGGCCAGTTTCGCCGCCGCAGGTGTACAGGTCGGCAGTCGCCCCGCTGTCGCAACGAGCGCCGGCGCGACACCTGGCGCCCCTAACTGCCCCTGGGGCACGTCGACAGCTCCAATACCGACCAGGGTGCAGATGGTCCTGTCGCACATGTCCGTATCGCAGCTCGACGCGCTGGTATACGGGCAAGGCTCCTACACGGTTGGCTACGTCGGCCACATTCCCGCCGTCCCGAGCCTGTGCATCCCCGCGCTCAACCTCGAAGACGGCCCCGAAGGCGTCGCGGACGGAATGACGGGGGTGACGCAGCTGCCTGCGGCCGTCAGTGCCGCGGCCACTTGGGATCGGTCCACGTTGACCACCTACGGGAAGGTGATCGGCAAGGAACAGGCCGGCAAAGGCACCAACGTCGACCTTGGTCCTACCGTGAACATCGTTCGTGATCCGCGATGGGGCCGCGCCTTCGAGTCCTACGGCGAGGATCCCTATCTGTCGGGGCAGCTGGCTGCGGCGGAGATCACCGGGGTGCAGAGTAAGGGTGTCATGGCCATGGTGAAGCACTGGGCCGTCTACAACCAGGAGACGAACCGCAACACCCAGCCGACGACGCGATCGTCTCGGATCGGACCATGCATGAGATCTACATGCCCCAGTTCCAGGCCGCGGTCCAGCAAGGCCGGGCGGCCGCAGTCATGTGCGCGTACTCGACCATCAACGGCCAGTATGCGTGCCAAAACAACTACATCGACGACGTGATGGACAACCAGTTCGGGTTTACCGGCTTCATCACGTCGGATTGGACCGCGACCCATTCCACCGTCCCGTCCGCACTGGCCGGTCTTGACATGGAGATGCCGAGCGGTACGTATTTCTCCGCACCGCTCGTCCAGGCCGTGCAGAACGGGCAGGTACCGTTGTCACAGCTGCGGGACATGGCCTCGCGGATTCTCACAGAAATGTTCCGTTTCGGGCTCTTCAACAAGAAGGCCTCCGGATCGGTGAATGCAGTCGTCACCAATCCGGCCCACGCGGCCGTGGCCAAGAGGGTGGCCGAGGAGAGCACCGTCCTGCTGCGCAACGGCGGAGGGATGCTCCCGCTCTCGACGGACACTGTCCGCTCCATAGCTGTCATCGGGCCAGACGGCACCACCTCGCCCCTCACGAGTGGCGGCGGCAGTGCTGCCGTCACCCCACCGTATGTCGTCAGCCCCCTCCAGGGCATCACGGCGCGGGCTGGGAGCGGGGTGTCCGTCACGTCGTACTCCGGGACCGACCCGAACCAGGCCGCCGCCACCGCGACGGCCGCCCAGGTCGCCGTGGTGTTCGCGTCCAACTTCGAGCGCGAGCGAACCGACCTGCCGAACATCACTCTGTCGGGGAACCAGAACCAGTACATCGCCGCCGTGGCCAAGGCCAACCCCAACACCATCGTGGTGCTCAACACCGGCTCTGCGGTGACCATGCCCTGGATCAATCAGGTCAAGGGGGTGCTCGAGGCCTGGTACCCCGGGCAGGAGGACGGCAACGCCATTGCCGCCATCCTCTTCGGTGACGTCGATCCCTCTGGCAAGCTGCCCGTGACATTCCCCCAGAGCCTGGCCCAGGTACCCGCCTCGACCCCGGCGCAGTGGCCCGGCGTCGACGGCAAGGTCCTGTACTCCGAAGGACTCGACGTCGGGTATCGCTGGTACGACGCGAAGCAGCTCGTGCCGCTGTTCCCGTTCGGTTTCGGGCTGTCGTACACGAACTTCACCTTCTCCCACCTGACCGTCAGCCCGGCGGCGGTCAAGAACAGCTCCTCGCTCCCCGCCCTCACCAGTGGTGGCAACCTGGCGACGGTGACGGCGCAGGTGACCAACACTGGCCCCGTCGCCGGCGCCGACGTCGCCCAGCTGTACCTCGGCGATCCCTCCAGCGCGGGCGAGCCGCCGCGGCAGCTCAAGGGGTTCCAGAAGGTCTACCTGCAACCAGGGCAGTCGGCGACCGTCCACTTCACGCTCGACGGCCAGGCCCTGTCGTACTGGGACACTCAAGCCAACGGTTGGTTCCTCCCTGACGGCACGTTCCACGTTTATGTCGGCGACTCCTCGGCCCTCACCAACCTCCCGCTGGGTGGCGACTTCACCATCGTGAAACCCGTCGGGGCTCGTTACCCCAGCCTCGCCGCGCCCCCCGAAGGCGGCGTCGAAGTCGGCCTTCACCGCGACCGCACAGCTCGTCGGGTTGGGCCGTCCTAGGCAGTATCAATACTGCGTGGTCAGACCGACCGCAGCGCGATGCGGCGTGCGTGTCAAAGGGGGGACTTGTAGCAATACGACGCGGCAAACCTGATGGTTACTGGCCTTCTAGATCTACCGACCACACATACGGCGGCCCGAGGCGTCCGTCGGCCAAAGCTCCGGGGACGTGACGACCGCCAGTGTCCCAGCGCCTTCCTGTGGCCGGGCATGACAATCCACCAGGGGAAGAGCTGGGAGTGCCGCTATCTGGTAGTGGGCCGGAGATTTGTAGGGTTCGTCTAGGGGCAGCGCCCCCGGCTGAGCGCTCGCTCAGGACGTTGATGACGTCCGAGTGAGCACACAGGAGCAGGTCACCGGTTTCGGTCTCGACGTGCAGCACAAGGCGACCAAGGACTACTGCACGGGGAACGGCCTGCGGCTGGTGCGGATCTTCTCGGACGAGGGTCAGTCCGGCGGTAATGGGCTCGACGCCCGCGTGGGACTCGCCGGAGCGCTCGCGGTCGTCGAGCGGGGCGAGGTTGCCGGGATCATCGTCGCTCGCATGGACAGGCTCGCGCGCGACCTGCTGCTGCAAGAGACGCTCATGGCTCGGATGCGCCAGGCGGGCGCGGAGGTGATCTCGGTCAGCGAGCCGGACATGGACAGCGACGATCCCACCCGCGTGCTCGTACGCCAGATCCTCGGCTCGATCGCGCAGTACGAGCGCGCCCTGATCCGCGGGCGCATGATGGCCGGCAAGGCCGTGAAGGTCGCTCAGGGCGGCTACGGCGGGGGCCGCCCTCCGTTCGGCTGGCGCGCCGAGGGCAAAGACCTAATCCCCGAACCCCGAGAGCAAGAGGCGATCAGGCTTGTGCGGCAGCTTGCGGACGAGGGTTTGAGCACACGCCAGATCGCGGCCCGGCTCGAAGAGGCAGGGCACCGACCGAAGGTCGGCGAGCACTGGTCAAGTATCCAAGTGCTGCGGATCATCAGACGAATGGAGTTGCTCCGCCGCAGCGGCGCGCCCTTTGCCCCAGGAAACACGCGCCGATGAGCCTTATCACGGGCTAAGCCTGGCTGCCCCGCTCTCACATCAGGTGGACCCAGCCCACGAGGGTCACGTCATCAGGGGCTGCCTCAGAACTGAGCCTGAACGCGGGGGAGGAGACCGGTTGCGGTGCCAGCCGGCTCACTCTTTGCGGAACCAGCCTTTGTCAGGACGCCTTCACGGCCTTGGCGCACACCGCCCACTCGTCCACGGACTCGCTGGCCGAGCTGCTGTTGTCCTCCGTACTGTTCCAGCCATTCAGGCCGGACAGTGACGCGGTCAGTCCGATGGTCACGGTGGGGTCTGAGCTGCTGTTGAAGGGGCCACCTCCGAGGACGTTCATGCCCGCGGGGCACTTGACGCTGACGGTGGTCGCCGTGCCAGCGGGATTGGACTTGTAGGCGCTGCTGACCTGCGCCCAGCCGGCAGGCTTCTTGGCGCACACCACCGCAGCTATGACGTCGGTGCTTTGGGAACCCGCCGACGCGAGGTACGCCCGCCACCCGTTGGTGCCGTACGGCGCTGACGCGGCGATGGCCTGGTACGTCTGGCTGCCTGCGGTTACGGCACCCCCGCCGAGAGAAACCGTGCCGCTCGGGCAGGTAACTGTGGCTTGCGCCTCGCCGTCTGCGGGGACAGTGACGCTGCGACAGGTCGAGACGCTGCTTGCCGAGGGCCGAGCCGTCGGCGACAAGGAGTTGCGCGAGTACATGGAGGTGCGCGGCTACGCCGACGCTGCCAGCTGGGTGTATGGGCAGGGTCTACATGACGGGGACTGAGGCCACGACGCTCTGCTCAGCTTGACCGAGGTGCGCCACGTCCACGAGGTCGCCCTCGGCCCGGTGTGGGATGTGGCACCGCACCCGCACGGCTCCGAGGACGAGAAGCCGGGGAGCTTCCGGCGCCACGACATCCAACCGTTCCCTGGCGGCATGACGCCGCGCACTTGGACCGATGTGCATGCCGCGATGACCGACTGGGTGCGGTCACTGCCGACCACGCTGAGCGAAGCACCCCTCATCGAGTCTCTCGCCGTCGCTCACGCCGAGTTCGAGCGCATCCATCCCTTTCTCGACGGCAACGGTCGCGCCGGGCGTCTGGTGATGAATCTCTTGCTCGTTCGGCTCGGCCTCCCACCGGTGGTGATCTACAAGAGGGACCGTGAACGGTACCTGCGAGCGCTCCGACGCGCCGATACCGGAGAGCCCGGCCCCCTCGGCGAGCTGATCGCTCGCGGCGTGCTCGACAACCTGTACCGCTTCGTCGTGCCGGCGGTAGCCGGGCCACATCGCCTGGTGCCGATCGCGGCGCTCGCCAGTCCGACGGTCAAGGTGACCGCGCTGCGCATGGCGATCGAGCGCGGCCGCCTGAAAGCGCAGAAGGGCGCGGATGGTCAGTGGCGCAGCACCAAGGCCTGGCTACACGAGTACTTGTCGTCGCGCAGCACGCTGGCGCTGAGCTATCCGCCGCCACGCAGAGTTTCCGATCAGAGCGAATATCGCTCACATATCAGTCGCGTGGGAGGCACCCCAATCGACGATGCGGTGCTTCGTCAAACTGACCGATCCAGGTGGCGAAAGCCGGTCTCGGGTATGCACCATCGAGGCGGCGAGGACGCGGCCGCATGGGTTGCACCGCGGTC
>Ga0182024_10007486_pt1 | contig 23509 bp, 22 predicted proteins | sample P32metaG_FD_120480 | JGI IMG/M metagenome (GOLD analysis project Ga0182024, IMG submission 120480) | Permafrost microbial communities from Stordalen Mire, Sweden - P3-2 metaG (Illumina Assembly) | ecosystem: Environmental > Terrestrial > Soil > Wetlands > Permafrost | place: Sweden: Stordalen... | reverse complement strand
CCAGGAAGATGTGGGGTGAGGGGTGACATTTGCGTGCAGGATTCTCCTTCGATCATGGCTGATGATAATGAAGCAATACAGCATGCCGAACATGATTCTCGGAACGGTGAAGAAGTCCATGGCCGCAATCGCCTCTCGGTGATTGTGCAGAAAGGTGCTCCAGCGCTTGGCTGGTTCTGGGTTTCCTCGGTGCCTGCGCGCATCCAGCGCGAAATTGTCCGCTCTGACACATCGAAACCAAGCATGAGGAACTCCCCGTGAATTCTAGGCGCACCCCAGGTTGAATTTTCTGCGACCATGCGAAAGATCAGATCGCATACCTCTTTGGAGATTCGCTTCCGGCCAAGCTGAAGTTTGGGTTCGTCAAGGTGCGCTATCGCGGACTGGACAAGAACGCCCACCGGCTGTTGGTCACTTGCGCTTTGGTGAATCTGTTTCTGGCGCGCAAGCGATTGCGGTGCACCATGCCGGCATAGTGCCGCCCGAAGCTGCCGAACCCCACCGGAGCGGGAGCAAAGAGTAGGCTATCCCTGGTGGTCGAACAACGAAACCACCTGATATCCCAACTTCTACTGCTCGCTTGGCGCAAAACAATACTTTTTCAGAGATTCCCTAAGGGAAACGTTCAAACATTAGGATTGCAAACTACCTTTGTCGAGACGCTACCTTCCTAACGATGCACCATAAAATCGGCGGAAGCGATCTGGACAAATCCGCTTCCGCACAGGCGTGTGAGTTGACAGCGCACTAGGGCGCCATAGTAGCCGCGAGTATAACCACGTTGGGATTGCTGGGAAACGTAATGCTTTGCACCATTTTATTCTTGTTCAGTACAAACCGATACGAGTACAGGTTGAACGTCCGGTCATCCTTGGTACCATTATCGAAATCGCGATAAGCCATGGCAACGCCTTCCAGTTCACCAGTATATTCCTGTGGCGTGAACCAGTCGCTGAAGCTTTGCGTAAAGTCCACGCTGGTTCCGTCGCTGTATGTGACTGTGAAGATCTGCGATGTTTGATCACCCTGGATTCCAGTTCCAAACAGCATAAGGCTGGAATACTGACCTGCCGGCAGGGTAACCAATTGTCCATCGCAACCGAACGCGTCAAGCTGATTGGCCGGTCCAAAATTGAACAGGACGTTATTAAATACGCGAGACGGACTAAGCAGGTTGGCCGAGTACGAATACCCTCCGCCATCAAGCCCTCCGGTCGTATACATAGTACCGTCTGTGTAGATGCCGTTAAGATTAAATTCGGAAGATAGGTCCACCGGCGTGCCGATTCCATTCGTTCCGATGGCCGCGCTTACCGCCAATGTGAAAATGGCCGTTTCTGTAATGCTGCCGGAGGTCCCTGTAACAGTTACAGTAGTGAATCCCGTGGTGGCGGCGGGAGTGACCCGGAACATCACTTGTCGTTTTCTTCCGTGCCCCTTAACCATTGCTTGAACACCCTTCGGTAGGGCCGATAGGGTCAGTGTAACCTCACCGTTAAAGCCGTTTCGGTCGGTAATTTCGATCATGGCATTGGCCGTCGAACTCTGATTCAAGAACACGTTTCCTGGTCCCGAAAGTGTAAACGAACTGCTAACCGCGTCGTTGATCGCGCTGGCGTACTGTGCCGCAAGACCGTTGCCGACAAAATCGTCGTACAGCCACATGAATCCGCCGTTAATGCCGCATTGGCTGTTCCAGCCGGTCATAATGCTCTGCACCTGGCTCGGTGTGTCGTCTTGATCCCATAGACCAGGCCACACTGGGACCGCGCCGAAGTTCCATCCCACACACGGATTATTTCCCCCGCCCCCGGCATATGCCTGCAAATGTACTCCATCCACCGTCCCCAGAAGCTGACTATTAATTTGCGTAACAACATTTTCCCAATAAGTGTTATCGTCGAAAGCGTCCGGAGTCACCTTGTAACCCAGTTGGCCCAGCATTACCCCAAATGCAACCGTGGAGGACGTATCAAAACTGTTCTCATCGTCAAAATCGATGGCGTCCAGAGATGGAATGGCCGCCTTCAGGGCCGCAAAGTCCTTATAAAGGATGCTGCTCGGGCCGGTCCCCTGCGAGTTGACCAGGGCCTTGATGTCTTGCCAGTCCCCGACATTGGATGAGCCAACGCTGAACGTCACCCTCTTTACTGTCCCCTGTTTCAGAATGGCCATGTTTCCGGCGAAGTCAGGGTGGGTCTGATAGCCGATGTAAACACCGTTGGAAGTTAAGGGAAACTCGCCGTTGAAATTCAGGTCACCGTTGCTTTTCACCTCGACACTCCACACGATTGCCTCGGTGAATCCGGAATTCTCTATTTCGGTGATGTTGTTTGCCGCGTTGATGTAAAAAGGGCCGCCGCCGAAGATTCCAGTGAAACCGTTCTGCGCTGACGCCGGTCGGACCGAAAAGGCCGCCACAAACAACAAAAGGAGAGACATCGCGCCCCGAATGAAGGCATCGCGGCGGGAAAGGCGTCCTAACGCAAGTTTTATTGAATGCTTCACATGATCTCCTTGATTGGAGGCATCGGGCGAGTGCCCGCAATCGTGGACCCGGGTTCTGCCTGGTATTCCAGGCCAGCAAACGGCGTCGGACTCGTCCCCCTCAAAATCGTCCGCGATTATACACCCTGCCGGAAATTTCCATCACCTGTTCATTCACCCAGACGAAGCGCAAGATTTTCGAACAGCACAGTGCTTCGTGTATGAAAAGAGGCGAGCGCAGTCTTATAGCGGAAAGATTAATCGGGGCATTCAAACGGGAGAAGTTTATGCGACAAAGCAACCCATTTGCAGTACAGGCGAGGCTATCGCCCCTTCAACAGATATTGCGGTGCGCGGCATCTCGGCGCGCACGATTACGGGACGCCCAGCCAAAGTCTCCAGCAAGTGTTTTTGCTCGGCCAGGTGGGACGCGGAGAATAAATCGTTCACGTAGCCGCGCGCTTGCACCAATATGGCCTCGGCCGACTGAGTTAGTTGAACGCTGGAGACGTGACTGCTGCGCTGCCCCGTTAGTGCGTTCGCCAATCGCAATACCGCCGCCAGCCAGAGTACCCGTTGCTGCTGCGCGGAAGTGAGAGATACAAAGTTTTTGTGCCTGTCGGCTGGTTCCGCCCCGCGATGATATCGCGCAATGAGCGCGATCTCGCGAATATCTTCCGGCGACCATCCGATTGGCGGTTGTAGGCCGCGAATCAGGCGAAACGAAGCTTTATGATGGCCCTGGTCTTTTTTCGCGCGTCCCACATCCTGCAGCACCGCGGCTACGTGCAATAACCTTCGCGATCGCTGTTCGCGAAAAATTGGCGCTATGCTGCCAGAGGCCAGCTGGTCAAACAGCTCCATGGCTAGTGCGGCTACGTTGCGCGCCTGAGCGGGAGCGGGATCCAGATATCCAGCCCAGGCCGAAAATCTTGCGATTGCGGCCATCTCCTCGCGCCCGCCGCTAGGAAGGCCCGCTCGCCAGAGATTGAAAAGGGAATCACCGCCCGCGGTGAGGCCGCAGTACTGCTCCAGGCGCTTCTGTCTTTCAAGATGAATGCGCTCCTGCCATCGCAACCAATCCTCGGCCGCCACTTGATGGCGGATTCGGCGCATGACCGAGCGGAGTACGTCAAGATCATGCGCTTCACCCAGCAAATCTTGCAATCGTTTCAGACCCTGTTCCCATTCTGCATAGTGGCGCGGGAAGAAATTTTCCACCGTGTAGCGAAACCGCTTCAATGCGATTCGAGTCCTATGCCAGGCCACGGCGCTGCGCGCACGTCGCGCGCGTTTATCCTGGTCTTTCGCCGAATGCCAATGCTCCAACGCCAGATACTGAACCGCCAGCCCATTCAAGGGAATCCGCCGCGCCCGCTGGGCCAGATCCTCTCCCAGCCGGCGCCATTCCTTACGGTCAAACTGCCTCATCGCCTCTGTTGCCTGTCCGCGATGCAGTTGCGTCTTCGCGGCGAGCAGCGCCAGCAACCCTTGGCGCACAGGATCGCTTTGTGGGCCAAGCTTGCGCACCCAATGAGCGATGACCTGCGTATCGCGCAGGGCACCTAAGGGACCAAACAATTTCTTGCCCTCCCGCCTCAACCGCCGCCATCTTCGGTCAGAATCCAATAAGCTCATTCCATCGGCCAGCGCGCGGCAACGCCGCAGGGCCACCCGTAAATCATGAACAGCGTCAGCCTTCCATCCGACCTCTACGGAATCACATTCCTTAAGAACCCGCGTGATCCAGGTCTGTAAGCCTCGCGACGAGATTTTGTTTTCCAGTGTCTTAGACATACTAGGTTCCGGAGACCGTCGAGGCCATTGATTTTACACCCAGCGACAATTGCCCGGGAAATGGTCTGTGGATAACCGGCCGCCACATTTTATTTGCCCGAAATGACCATTCCCCGGTCAAGAAGTGGTCGCTCTATAGCTTAGCTAAAACCCATGGCCTGTTGCGAGTTCGCCGGGTATACCCGAAATTTCGCGCGCTCTAGCGAACATCTTACGTGACTGTCATAATGCCGCAACATTTGCCCTTTAACCTTGCACTCGTAGTTGGAAGGAATGGAACGAGCGGCGCTGCAAGCCGCTAATGGAGAAGGCAACCAACGCTGCGTCAAACTCCCGCCTAAAACTCCCACCGAGGCCCGCCCTGTTACCCCCATACAGAGCGGGCCTCTTCCTTTCCGCTCCCCGCCAGAATCCAAAACCGCCACCTCCCAAACATCATATTCGCTTGATTCGAGGTTGATCTAGGCAACGAATTTGACCAGAGGCGTAAAATGGGCGCGGAGAATGGAATGCCCTTTCCGCGGCCCAGCATTCAAATTACCGGCGTTACCGAATGGAACGCCGGGCAGGTTCGCCATCGTCCCGATGAATTGGCCAGCGAAGAACCGCTGGAAATTCGTGTAGGTGATAGGCCTCTTAGCGTCACCATGCGAACACCCGGCCACGACCTTGAGCTGGCCGCCGGGTTCCTATTTACAGAGGGCCTGATCCAGGGCCATGAGCACCTTCTTTCCCTCGAATCGGTGAGCGGTGATGGAAGCCGTTCGCGCGGAAATGTGGTTCGCGCGGAGGTCGTGCCAGAACTGCTGCCGGCCATCGCCTCCGTGCAACGAAATTTCTACGCCGCCTCAAGCTGCGGCATCTGCGGCAAGGCATCGATTGATTCCGTGCGGTTGCGAACGCTAACGCGGCCCAATCCCGCGTTTCGCCTTTCCGCGCTGGTACTCTGCGATTTGCCGCAACGCCTGCGCGAGGCTCAGGATATTTTCGCGCGCACTGGAGGCTTGCACGCCGCCGCATTATTCGACAGCGCTGGTAAACTCCTAGTGGTTCGTGAAGACATCGGCCGTCACAATGCGGTGGACAAAGTCGCCGGATGGGCTTTGCGCGAAGGACTCATTCCATTGAGCGCACACGTGCTGTTGGTGAGCGGACGCACCGGATTCGAAATTGCCCAAAAAACCATCGCCGCCGGAATTCCGGTGCTGGCTTCGGTTTCCGCGCCATCCAGTTTGGCCGTGCAACTGGCTCGCGAGCTCGGCTTGACTCTTGCCGGGTTCCTGCGGGGTGAGCGATTTGTCCTCTATTCTGGAGAGGAGCGGATTCAGCTGGACTCCGGGAAAACGAGTGCGGCGCAGCCGCCAGTTCGGATACCATACTGACGGGGTGCTATATTGGCCGTACTGGCAAAGCGTCTGCGACCCAATATCAGCGTGCAACCATGGATTCGTGATGGATATTCCATCCATGCCGGGCGCTGCATTAACTTTCAGGATGAATAGCATGACTACCGGACAAATCTCTATCGCCGCCACCGCAACCGCCGTTCCCGAAAACTTGCTGGAGCGCGAGCAGGTGAAATATTACTTCCAGAAAGTATTTGGCCTGGAAGAGCGGCGTCTCAACGCCATGATGTCGGTAATTGACAACGCTTGCGTCGAGCGCCGCTATTGCATCCTGCCGGTCGAATATTTCGTCGAGCCGCGCCCTCTCGAGCAAACCAGCCGCGAATATCAGGAATATGCCATTAAACTTAGTGAACAGGCGGCCGCAAAATGCCTGGCCGAAGCCGGTTTGGCGCCCCGCGACATTGACATGCTCATCACCGTTTCCTGTACCGGCGTGATGATCCCCTCGGTGGATGCCCACCTCATCAACCGCATGGGTTTTCGTTCCGACGTCCGCCGCTTGCCCATCACCGAACTGGGTTGTGCTGCCGGCGCGGCTGGGTTGGCTCGCGCCCGCGATTTCGTAAAAGCCTTTCCCGGAAGCAGCGTGATGCTTGTCGCCGTGGAAATCCCCACCCTTACCTTCCAACGCCGGGATCTTTCACAAGCAAATCTAATCTCGTGTACGCTCTTCGGCGATGGCGCCGCCGCGACTATCGTCACCGGCCGTCCCACCACCGGCAAGCCCAATATTCTGGACGCCACGAGTTACCTCTTTCCGGAATCCATTGACGCGATGGGCTTTGACCTGAAGGAAACCGGCTTTCACATCGTTCTTTCGCGCGACGTCCCTGATTTGATTCGCGGCAAAATCGGTGGCTTGGTGGATGGCTTTCTCAAGGCAAATGGCCTTACACGCGAGCAGCCCGCAGCGTACGTCCTTCACCCCGGCGGACAAAAGCTGCTGCGCTATATGCAGGAAGAACTCGGCCTACCCATCGAGAAAGTCCAATTCTCCTGGGACGTGCTCCGCCAATACGGCAATCTTTCCAGCGCCAGCGTGCTTTTCGTGCTGAACGAATGGCTCACCAAGCGCAAAATGGCGGCTGGCGATTACGGGCTGCTCGCGGCGTTCGGCCCTGGCTTTAGCGCGGAAATGCTGATGCTCCAGTGGGCCTGACCATCCGATCTAATGACCGTTGTGAGCGCGATTCAGTGAGCCCAATTCCATGAATATGACGCATTGGGGCGGGACACAATGGGGCTGGACGCAGCCAGCCTTTTTCGTATTGCTGGCGCTGGTCGGCATGGAGCGCCTTCTCGAGCTCCGCATCTCAAAGCGCAATCAGAAACGCCTCGCCGGCAATGGTGTACGCAAAGTCAGCGAGCCGCACTTCCGCTGGATGGTCACGCTGCATACCGGCGTGCTCATCGCCGCTGGCGCTGAAGTTTGGCTCTTACGCCGCCCGTTCCTCATTTGGTTGGCCGTGCCTATGACAGTGTTCTTCCTGATTGCTACGGCTACGCGGCTGTGGGTAATTCGCACAATGTCGGGCCACTGGAATGTGGAAGTGATGGACTCCACCCAACTCGGCGTCGTCACCGGCGGCCCTTACCGCTGGGTCCGCCATCCCAATTACGACGCCGTGGTGCTGGAATTATTCTCTCTGCCGATGATTCACACTGCCTGGATTACCGCGATTGTCGCTTCGCTGGCCAACCTCTGGATATTGAAATCGCGTCTCGCCGTCGAAGATGAAGCGCTTCTGTCCAGCGCCGTCTATCGCAGCGCCATGGGCTCCAAGCCTCGCTTCATCCCCCGCTTTTTCTAGTATGCGCAATATATCGCGGGACGTCGCCGCATTTTGCCTTTAGGGGGTCAGGGCTTCAGCCCTGACATCGGAACCATCAGGAGCGTACCTTACTTTAGCCGCTAAGGGACCAGCCCAGAATTAGCGTATTAGGTGATAGCTGACACACGCCAGCCCCGTGCCAATGGCCGCACCAATCAGCACATCGCTCACGAAGTGCATCCCCAGCACCACGCGCGACACCGCAATCGTAATTGCCGCCAACAGCAGCGGGGCAAACATTTCCGGATAGAAAAATCCCACTGAGAATGCAATCGCGAACGCGGTGATGGTATGACCGGAAGGGAAGGAAAACTCATCCGGCGGGCGCAACGTCACCCAGCAATGGGGTGCCAGGTCACAAGGACGCTTGCGGTGACAGATGTTCTTCACCGCGCAAAACAGCAGGATTCCCGCACACGCGGAAAGCCCGGCGGATCCAACCGCCTCAAGCCTCGCGGGACCTCCATACGCGAGCAACCCGACCCCCAGCGCGGCCCACAACCAGCCGTCACCCAAACGCGAAGCGGCCAGCATCAGCCAGCGAAACCATCGTGGCGCTCGCCAACGATTTACCCGGCGCATCACCCGGTGGTCGCGAGCTTCCACGTAACCCAGCACCGCTCGCCCTACGGCCATGATAACGCCTCCTGGCCGGCCTCAATTTCCCAGGGCATGCGAAGTCTGGATTCACCGCGCATTCGTTCCGCGCGTTTTCCCCACAGCCATGAGAATGCCGTCGCGTGAAGTGTCTGGCCTAGCATCACTAGTGGGAGCAGCGCCACCGCGGGGGCGAGTGCGGCGGTTGAGGGTTTTTCGCGCATCATGGACGCGGCCACCAGCAGAACATCGCGGGTAAGTTTCAGCCAGCGTCCACCGAGCGTCCCTAATCCGCCACCGGGCCTGCCGCGACCCTCGCGCAGCCCCGCAAAGAACTCCTCCTTGGTCCGCGCACCGGGCACGTCAGTGAACGCACCGCCCGCGGAAACAAGAGTATGGGCATCGCTCCCGCCAATGGCGGTCTTGCCCATAGACTTTGCAAAGGATAGAGCACAGCGGTTTGCAGCGGGTGGTAGAAGGCTGTTCTCTGTTTCCATGGCCTGGAAATATGCTTCGAACCACATGAAGTCATCAGAATCGCGCCGCCCGGTCAAATTGGAAAACGCATGATTCAAGACGAAGAAGATGCGCTTCTCGGTCAGGTACATCAGCAGGGAAAGCAGATCGTTGCGGCGGCTTTGAATTTGAAGATGCTGCGCCTCCATAATGTCGTAAACTCCAATGTGAACTTCCGTACCGCTGGGCATCCGGCAGGTCACTTCCTCGCTGATGAAGAAGTCCGGATGGCAGCGCAATGCTTCCAAACCGTCAATAGAGTCGTGGTCGGTGAGAGTAACCAGACCCATGCCGCGGCTTTTTAGACGGGCATACAATTCTTCAGGATCGGAGTAGGATTCGCGGCAGAAATGGCGGAAAACCGGCGTCGTGCAAGCTCCGGAATGAACCGAATGCACGTGGAGGTCGCACTTCATGCCTGTAGACTAAAGAATGGGTGTTACAGCAATGTGACCCAACTGCTAAATTCTATTAAACATCCCCAGTCAGAATGTAACATTGGAACTGAGGTCAAACTACCTGAATACTTCACCGCGCCTGGACAAGTCGCATCGAACTCCCCGCATCGAACTCGTCTTCTTCGACGCTGGCGGAGGCCATCGCGCCGCGGCCACCGCACTCCAAATGGTGATCGAGTCCCAGCATCGCGGCTGGGATGTTCGTCTTCTGAACCTTCAGGAGTATCTCGACAATCTAGATCTGATTCGCAAGCTTACTGGCATGCGTCTCCAGGATACTTATAACAACATGTTGCGCCGGGGATGGACGCTGGGTAGTCCACAACTCATGCGGGGACTGCAGGTGCTGATCCGCCTTTATCACGGGAAGACGGTTAGATCGCTGGAAAGCTATTGGCGTGAGAGTGGCCCCGACATGGTGGTTTCGCTGGTGCCGCATTTTAACCGCGCCATGTTCGAAAGCTATGCTCAAGTCTTCCCGGGACGCCCTTTCGTCACCCTGCTGACCGACATCGCTGACTGTCCCCCGCATTTCTGGATCGAACGCCAGAAACAATTTGTAATTTGCGGCTCCGAGCGCGCCGCTGAGCAGGCGCGAAATACTGGTTATCCATCCGAGCGCATTTTCCGCACTTCGGGAATGATTTGCCATCCGAAATTTTATGCGTCGCAACCTACTGATCGTTGCGCGGAGCGGCGTAAGCACGGCCTGCGTCCCGATTTGCCGGTGGGTCTGGTGCTTTTCGGCGGACACGGCTCGCGAGCCATGCTGGAAATCGCGCGGCAAGTGGAACGCTCGAATCTTGACGTGCAACTGATTTTCATCTGCGGGAAAAACGAGAAGCTCGCGGCCAAGCTGCGAAGTATGGCAAGCCGCATGCCGAGGCTAATCGCCGGATTTACCAGCGACGTGCCCTACTACATGCATATTTCCGATTTTTTCATTGGCAAGCCCGGTCCCGGCAGCATCAGCGAAGCTCTGCTGATGGGCCTGCCTGTAATTGTCGAACGTAATATGCAAACACTGCCCCAGGAGCGTTACAACCCTGAATGGGTGCGCGAAAAACAAGTCGGCATGGTGGTGCGTAATTTTTCCGGTATAGCGGCGGTGATCCGGGAAATGCTCGCCCCAAAAACGCTCGCGCGTTTTCGCGCGAACGTGGCCGCTGTTAAAAATCGCGCCATCTTCGAAGTTCCCGACATCTTCGCCAAGATTCTGAAACCGGAACCGGTATAGCCGCGAATTTATCTCTTCACAGACTGCCACAATCCCAGAACCGCGCCGGTGGGATCCTCAATGAAGCTGAACCAGCCCATCCCCGGCACTTCCGTGACGTCCTTCATAATTTTGCCACCCAGCGATTTCGCTTTTTGAGTAGCGGCGGAAACGTCCTCCACCGAGACGTACGCGAGCCATCCGGCGGGACCGCCTGGAACCTGCTTCATGATTCCGCCGCCCGTGCCTTCCCCCACTTTTACAACTGTATAGGCGCCGTCGGGCGGGGCCGGGTGGGCATATCTTCCAATTGCCAGTCAAACAGTTTCGAATAGAACGCCTTGGCCTTCTCCGGGTCGGATGTATTCAGTTCCACATGGACGAATGGATTTCCCACGGTTTTCTCCTCGCTGGAGGCCACATTGCCCTCGTGGCCTCGGAAATTCATAGTTAAACCCTTTGAGCCGTCACCGTCAAATTGCATGGCCCAGTGTTTCGTACGTTGCTGTCGGCTTCCGCTGTGGCTGGCGCGAGATTTTGACCGCCGACAAACCCACCGGGCCAACGGTTTGCCAGCTATCCCTCTGGTTGCGCGCGCTAGTACGTGAAGGACTGCAGGATCGACAAATTTGACGGAATCACGTACCCAAGCCGCTTGGCTGGATTTAAAGCCATATAGGCGGGGCTGGCCGGCAGGCTGAACCCGTTCAGGGACTCCACAAAATTTCCGGCTTCGTCGAAGACCTGTATGCTGCTGCCCGTGGGCGCGGTGCTGGAAAACTCCTGCCCTATCAGAAACAGCTTATTGATGGGATCGAATTCGACATCCATGCCGCTCTGAGCCTGACTGGTGGCTCCGGGAAGGACCACCAGAAAGCCGGTCTGCATGGCGAGATTATAAAACTCGATGCTAAAATCGTCTTCCGTTGCGGTACAGGCAATCCCCGTGATGGAATCGACCGCAATCCCATTGATGAACCCAAGCCCCAGTCCGGGGAACTCAGTCACCGCGCCGGTAACGAGATCGGCCAACCCAATCGTGGTGCTGCAGCCAAAACAACCCAGCGAAGACCCCAGCACGGCGCGGTGCGATCCATTGTCGTAAGCCATGACCGGAGAATTATTGGCGTCAAAAACAGAATCGGTAAGATTGACGATCGGCCCAAACGTATTGGCCGCGATGTTGGAGCTGAAAACAAAGGAATTTTCATTTGCGCCGTTGTTGAAGGCCAGCACCGCGGTATTGGGAAACCCCTGGCTTTGGCCGATGGATTGGATGATGTCTGCCTTTTGCAGCGCGGGCGTCCACCTGCCGGTAATCGCGTTGCCGCTGAGAGGGTCGAGGGTGGCGTAGGAACGCCCATCCACGTACAGGTGGGTGACGTGCTCAAACTCCGCCAGCCCCACGTGATTGCCAAAAACGCCCCAGGTGAGCCAGCTATTTTTGCTGTCCATCTGCTCGGTAACAATCTTGATAATGGCGCCGGTCCGCTGATCGAAAGTCTCGACTGCGATGTTGGACTTGCCGCCGGCGAGGGCCACGAATTCGCTCAACAGGCCTTCCGTGCCGTTTTGGTCGATGTCGTATCCCAGGATGATGCCGCCCAACGCGGGATGAACGACCACAGTGCCGATTCCAACCGGCGCGCGCCGGGAATCAGCGGAGGGCATTCGTTGGCAGCTTTCCGTCTGCGCGATGCTGGCGGACGAGACAACCATGCAACACAGGCTGGCCAGCACAATCGCTGTAATCGCATACTGCGCACGCATGAGCAAGCGGCCGTTTGTGGCTGTGAGATTTCGCATTTTGGCTCCTCCTGAGATGGCGCCCCAAACACGATACCTCGTGAAAAATTTGGGGTTGTCACAAATTTGTAAAAAGCGTTGGCGGCCGTGAACTAGCTGGGGCGAGTGCGGCCTATGTAAAGCGGTAATGCCCCTGGCGTGCTTCCGCTGAGGGAGAACTCAGAGGGAGGGTGAATCAGCCCGGCGCCCTGCAAGCAGCAGACCGATCCAGCAGCTTACCGGCCAGGTGAGCAGCCACGACAACCAGTACCAGTGCGGCCAGCCCTTGCTCCAGTTGGGAATCGTCGCGCCGACGCCCATCACTTCCCCGATGATAAAGAACCAGAGCACATGCCGGGCGGCGCGGCTTGGAGCAAAGCGGCCGCAGAGCCAGGCACATAGGACCGAGATGAGGACGAAGAGTCCCGTGCTGGCCATGAGAGCGTTGTTGGAGGGGATACGGCCTTTGACGAAATCTCCCGGGAATATGCGCGAGAGCAAAGGGTCCGTGCCCAAGACAAGAACAATCGAGAGCAGATAGCTGCCGGCGACGACAGCGATGGATTTCAGCATGGATTACTCCTGCACGTAGATAAATAAAAAGCCCTACACTAAATCGCAGTGGGCTCTGTGACCACACCACGAGGCACCCAAATGGCGAGGATAATCGCCACAACGACCATGACGGCGCTGCCCATTAGCAGGTCACCGCGATCCGCGGGGGCATGGATGGCTTGCATACTCATTACCGCCGCATGGGCCACGCTCGACCAAACGGCGAACCAAATCAGGCTGCGATTCCGCAGGGGGTTTCGAGAAGCAATCAGAAGAAATATCCCGAGCGTCACATAGACCCCGAGAAGCATCTGCTCGTCTTGATTCATCTGCCAGCTCCCACCGGATGACCGCATGGACATCACCAGCGGGTAAACCATGGCCGTAAAAAGCACCCCAACGAAACCCACCGCATAACGCAAACAACGCACCCGCGTCACAGCTTTCACTCGTTACCTCCTCAGCAAGAATTTCCGATTGGGAACTTAGGTGGCTGCATCGTAGGCTTTTCTTTCGCTCCACGCAACAAATTTATGTGAAGCGGTAATTGCCGCGAGAAACGAATTCGAGGAAGCTGAGATCGCGCAGCTCTTGAAGCTGCTGGCGAATTTTATCGTGGACATGTTGGTTGTGCGGATGAAGCTTCGAGAGCTCGCCCGCAAGGGAATAGGCATCATTGAGAGCGAACTCCTTTTTCTTCAAAGTGCGTAGAGCATTCAAGACATCCAGCGTCCAGCCGCGTCTCTTAATGCCCAAATTCTGCAAGGGACGAAGCTTGCGATATTGCGCGCGCACCGCACATGGCAAGCGAAATGCTCCGTTGGAAATAATTGGAATCTTGGCGTCAGGTGGAATATTCGACAGAACGATGGTGCAGCCGACCCAGCCATGACGGCGGGCGGTGTCGGCGAGCGGCTTCCTTTTTTCAATGGCGGCCAGGGAAAACGCGAATTGAGGAACCAGGAAGAGGTTGCGAACGCGCCAGGATTCCATCTCATAGTGAAGCACAAACAGGTTAGGCGTCCGGTCCTCTTCAATCGCGCGTTTCATGGCGCTGTAGGCGGCGTCGGGAATGCGGCCGCCGACGGGCCGCGACTGTCCCTTGAGTTGGAAAAGCGCATCGCAACGCGGGCAGTCAAAATCGATTGCGGGCATGTTAACCGGGGCAGGATTTAAGGCTGGCGAATCGCAATTGGCGCAGTACAGTGAACTAACGGCCCACCCTTCGGTAGCGATGCGGGCGCGCTGGCTGGCGCTGTGATAGCGTTCCAGTCCTTCCGAAGGCAATGCCAGATTCACGCACGGATTAGATCACATTTTGGTGGTTGATGCGGGCAAGAAAGCATCTCGCGAGATTTCTGCAAAATGCAGATTCTTTGCTTCACTCAGAATGAGTCGATACCGTGTGGCGATGGAACGGGCGAGCTTATTGGGCCAAGTAAATTTCGGTTTCGGTTTTGATGACAAACATGACCTCGGGCGCGGCATCCGGACGGGAAAGATATTTCCTCCATGCTTCTTCCATGTTTTCGGCCTGCACCGTAAAAATCACCTCGCGGCGCAGCGCTCCCACAAAGTAAAAGCTGCATTCCCTGCGGACGAGTTTGCGGGAGCAGGATGTGGGCATGGCGGAAAATCCGTGCGATCTTGATCGATCCACAGATCGCCTGAACGGATCAAGGGCAGAATTGAAAAATTCCGCAAAAAAGATAACCTGTACCAGTTCGGAACATATGCGAATGGCGGCGAGATTTGTCGAGATGCTTTCGGCGTCCATTCCAATCACAACGCGCGAAAGGTTTAACGCGGCTATGGCGGTGGTGCCGCTGCCGAGGAACGGATCGAGGACGAGGTCGCCTTCATTGGAGGAGGCGAGGAGGATGCGCTCGAGCAGGGCGACGGGCTTCTGGGCGGGATGCTTGCCGAAGCGTTTTTCGTGGGTTTCGGGAGGCGGAATCGTCCAGACGCTTTTCATCTGGCGGCCACCAGCCTGGAGCTTCATTTCGGCGTAGTGAAAGGTATGGCGGCTTTTGGCGTTTTTGGCGGCCCAGATGATGGTTTCGGTGGCGTGGGTGAAATAGAGGCAGGAAAGATTGGGCGGAGGATTGGGCTTGACCCAGGAAATATCGTTCAAGAGCTTGTAGCCAAGCTGCTGCATGGCGAAGCCGACCGAATGGATTACGTGGCTGGTACCGCTGACCCAAATGGTGCCATTGGGTTTCAGGACGCGCTGGCAGGCGGCCAGCCAAGCGCGATTGAACTCGTGATTGGCGTCGGGGCCGCGCGAACGGTCCCACTCGCCCTTATTGACGCTGACCATCTTTCCGGCGTGGCAGGTGATGCCTCCATTGGAAAGGAAATAGGGCGGTCGGCGAAGATGAGGTCCACGGAGGAAGCGGGAAGGGCGGCAAGAATTTCGATGCAATCGCCCTGGTAGATCTGGATGTGCCGCGCCGGATCGTGAAAGGCGGGCGCGGGCAGCGCGGCGACAGCGCTGGCGCCGAGTGAATCGTTTGTTGCGTGGAGTGGTTTGGGCACGATGGCTGGCAGCGGCGGGAAAAGCGCTCGCGGATCGGATCGTTGATCGAATGCCCGCGAGTGTCAAGACCTGAAACCCGGCGATTTTTCAGCGGCTAAAGCTGGGAGAAAGGCAATGTTCAAGGTCGGCGCTGAAACCCCGGCCCCTGTCGAAACGGGAAGCGAGTGTAAGGATCGAGTCCCCCGCCCCACTTCCCTGTCGCAACGCCACGCATAGAACAACTGCTTCCCCACGCTTATGCGCGCGCCTCAGCGCCGAATCTTGCTTGCCATGACCAATAAGGGGGGAATCCTGCCTCTCGTGCTCTCTGTCATTTCCCTGTTGTGCTCCGGGGTCCGCTTTTTCTGCCGCATTCCCCGTTTGTCATCCCGGAAAGTGCCCAGCATTTATCCGGGATCCACTACGCCTTTCTCCGCTCCAGGCCATCGGCTTGTCCCTTTCATTTTGGCGAATGAATAGCTAATATATGGCGTTCCCTAACAGCAACAGTGGCCCACAGTCGCCAAACGTCAACTCTTTATTAATCAATTACATCGCCTTTCTATTCACCACCGAATTTTCCCGCTGTCGGCGCGCGAAGCTATCCAGCGGCGAAAAGCAACGACCGACCAGACCGCTTCCACAAGTCCGAAGGGCCACGCGCCCTGAAGAAAGCCATACGCCGAGCCCAACAGGCACGACGCGGCAAATCCCAGCACCCACCACGAGCTGCGACCCTCTAGCGCGTAGCAGAGCAGCATCGCGGAAACCGCAACCAATCCGAATACGGTTAACGCGTTAAATTGGATCGCATGCATTGAGTGTGATCATCCTACATTCTGGTGGAAAATAGACGACGCGGAAAAGATGAAGGCGCGTCCGTAAAAATGAAATTGAAAACAATGCCGAAGAAAATGCTGAAGAAAATCACGCGCCCCATGAAAGACGATTCCGTACGGGACAAAAATCCAGTGGCGACCTTGGACGGGTTGCGGAAAATCCAGCGGCTGTGGCGCGCCGAATTGCCGCGCGACACACTTGAGCTGGCGCGCTTCCTGATTGGCAAGACGCTAGTGCATGACATTTCCACGCCTTGCGGCGAAAATTCGCGCGGACGCGGTACCGGCGCCAACCGAGGAAGAACCATCCGGCTAAGCGGACGCATCGTGGAGACGGAAGCGTACCCGCCGGGGGACGCGGCGGCGCATTCGTTCATCGGCGAAACCAGGCGAAATCGTTCGCTATTTCTGGAGCGCGGATTTTCGTACGTGTATTTCACTTACGGCTGCTGGTTCGCGATGAATGTTTCGAGCGAATCGCACGGAACGGGCGCCGGCGTCCTGCTGCGCGGCCTTGAACCGCTGGAAGGCCTGGAAATCATGCAAGCCAATCGTGCCGCGTCGAATAGCATTTCAAACCAGGACGCGTCCGCCCGGTTGCGGGTGACGGATTTGGCGCGAGGCCCTGGCAGGCTGGCTACCGCGATGCAAATTGATCGAAGCTGTGACGGCCTCGACCTGTGCGGTGGCAGTCCGCTGTGGTTGGGAACGGAGGCCCGGCCCGGGGGGCCCATTGGCGTGAGCATCCGCATCGGCATCTCGCGTGAAGCGCATCGCCTATACCGGTTCTACGAGATCGGCAATCCCCATGTGAGCGGACCGCGCCGCCTCAGCTTATCCGCACCGTAAGCACTGGCCTTCAGGGTGGATCAACATGTAACGGCTATGCTTCAAAACTTAACATCGTTCAGAACTTCACCAGAATAGACATGTCAATGAATCCCTCATCCTTGCGGAGATCGGGGAACCACACGCTGCTCAGTCCGCCGCCACAGGCTGTCGCCGCCGCGCCCAGCGCCGTCTGGCCCGACGATGCCCCGCTAATGCACGAGTAGTCTTCGGGATTGCCGTTGTTTCCGCCGGGCGGAGTTATGCCTCCGCGGCCGGTCCAATAGGGGACGTTGGCATGGCGATAGTCATACTCCCAGCGGAAGGTAATGTACTGTTTCGGCATGTAATCAAAGGTGACCGACGAATCCCATGCTTTGAATGGATCGCCGGGGTTCTCCGTAAAATACGGAGAACTCGTCGCCGCCGTAATCGCGCTTTCTCCATTGATGGGCGGCAGCAGTACCAGGTAGCGGCCGGGATTATTAATCACGCCGCCGCCAAGAGTCAGCCCAAACAAATCATGGTGGAACCAGAAGCGGTTGTAAGCCATGAAACCGATAAAACTCTGCTTGGGTCCGTTCTTGGTATTGCTGTAACAGCTCACCCCTCCGCCATATTCACAACCCAAGTCTCCTGTGAGGCTGAAAGCCATCTTATCGAGAGTCTTTACTGGTTGGTCGTAATATTTGATTTCTATGCTGTTGTCAGTATGTATGCGCCTGCGATTGGGAATGAATAGATCGTCTTCCCCGACGCCATAGTTATTAGAGACAATGTTCATCCAGCTTGTGGGTGTCCACTTAATCTGTCCACCAATACCGGGGGTGTGATTGGCCGAACCATAGGCCTGCCATCCATTGATGAACCAGGGCTCAATTTTCAAGTGGGCCGTGGGAAAAATTTGCACGCGGACTCCCTGAAAAAACCAAGGAGTGTTGGAAGAAACGTAAGATGGTTGGTAGGCCCAATTGTCGAAATTATAGTAGCTGAACAGGCCGATGTAGGACATAAATATTCCCGCATCCACGTTGATTCCATGAAGCGCATTGAAGTGATACCCGCCATAGGCTTCGGATACATAACGGAAGGCATCCGCAAGATCCCACTGGCCGTGTCCGGGACTGGGATCGTTCCGCGGCGTGGTGACGGAATACAGGCCGAACTGGGTCATGATGCGGGCGCGAACATTGTCATAGTGGAAATCGCCGCCCACACCGAGCTGCGTCAACTGAACTTCCTGGGAACGAAAGAGTTCGCTCGACCCCCCGATGGAATGGTCTGTGGGATGGTTGAAGTCATAAACATAGACGGTGTCGGATCTGATCTCCGGGGTAAAAAACTTCGTGTCCCAGAATATCTCCTTGGTGCGCGGGTTGCCGTTGAGCCAACTCCAGTCGGCATCGGAAAAAGGCTCTGTCACTGGCGCTTTCGGCGCGCCGGGCTTGCTGGTATCGGCCGATTGCGGCGCCGTAGCAGCGGCGACGAGGTTGTCAGTTGGAACAGAGCTCTTCGCTGACGTGACCGACGATGCGGAAATGCTGTTCGAGGCCGGCGTAGGTTGCGCCAAAGCAGCGTTCGCAGGGGACCCTGTTGGCGCGCCCGGCATTCCCGCTGACGGTGGCTGAGAGGCTGGCGCAGCAGACGGCACTTTCGCCTCCAGTTCGGATACTCGTTTTTCGAGTTCTGTAACGCGGTCAAGCAGCAAACGTTCGCGAGGAGTCAGCTCCGAAGCCGGCGCGTTATTCGTAGCTGCGGCGGGTGTCGGCGTGGGTGTCGTTGTCCCGGGCTTTGTCGCATCAGTGGTCCCAGCGGTAGTCACAGGCTTCGCGGTATCGGACATCATCCTCGGCTTTGTGGTATCGGCTGTAGCAGTGGCGGCTGCGGTCCCTGGCTGTGCCGCATCGGCCGTTGCAGACGATGAAACGGAGGGACTGGCACCCGTCTTGTCCTCGGCCAACACGGAACTCGACATAGCGCCAACGCAGAGTAATGTAACCACTACGAACTGAATAATTCTTTTTCCGTTATCGAAAACGTGCATCCGCTTCTCCTATGGTTTGCCTTGCAAGCCAATTGATGCTGCGATTCGGCTGCGAGCCACCTGCCCGCAATAAGGGCAACGCGATCGCTGGGAACGCTTTCTCCGGTTCCCCTCGCGAGTCCATTGCCATGCCGCGTAGATCAAGAAGCCGCACGCAAGAATACAGACACTCGAAAAGACCATCACACTCATTACAAAGAAACGGGACGCCGCAATCGCGGGAAAATAATTCCGGATGCTCCTCAGCGCAACAAGCCGCCACCCCGGATTCACGGTCATTCTGCCAAAGACAATCTTAGGAAGTCCTGAGAAATGTATAAGGAAATCGTAAACAGAACTTGCCCGAACCCCAGGCGAGGCTGGTCCAGGCCACCGATGGGAACTTCTACGAAACAACGTCCGGGGGCGGGACCAACTGCGTTGGTACGGTCTTCAGCCTTTCTCTGGGTCTGGGGCCGTTTGTGGAAACGAATCCTTCGTCGGCAAGGTTGGCGCGGCCGCCAAGATTCTAGGGACCAAACTGATCGGCGCAACCACCGGCACAGTCCAGGTGGTAACGCCCAACGGCACGCTTTCGAGCAACGGCAACGTGCCCTTTACCGTGCGGCCCTGAATATCTGTCCTGGTTGGGTGCTGGAGTTCGCCGCGCACATTTGCTGGCTTCGCGCCCATAATTTGGCATTGACTTGGCCAAGCCAAAGAAGTAGCCTCCGGGCATCTCGCATTCAGATCGGAAGGCCGTGGAAGCGGCGAGGCAGACACATGGGGAAACTTAATTGGGGCATGAAGGCTTGCGGCATTTTTCTGCTGTGGGCAGGGACAGCGGTGGCATTGCCAGCGGGAACATTGACAACGCTGCATCCCTTCGCTGGAGCGCCGGGGGACGGGGCTAACCCCTATGCAGGGTTGATCCAGGTTGGTGCCCTTTTTTACGGAACAACGACGACTGGCGGACTTTACAACGAAGGTATGGTCTTCAGCATGACGGCAGCTGGCGCCGTGACGCCGCTGTACAACTTCTGTCCCGTAGCCGGGTGCGCGGACGGGGCCAATCCCTATGGCGGCCTGACCATGGTGGGCGGTGATTTCTTCGGAACAACATACGCTGGCGGAGCGAACAACCTGGGCACGATCTTCAAATTAAGTCTGCTTCCGACGCCGCTCTACAGCTTCACCGGGGTCGGGCCGGACGGCGCCAACCCGGTCGGGGGGCTAATCCTGGCCAGCAACAATTACTTCTACGGAACAGCTTCCAATGGCGGCACCAGCGGCGATGGCATGATCTTCAAAGTTGGACATATAGCCACTTACCCATACACTCCGCTGACCAGCTTCAACGGAACGAATGGGGCCAATCCCATGGCCGCCCTGCTCCAGGTGGGGACCTCGACGCCCCCAACCTTGTACGGAACGACGCTCAACGGGGGAGCCCACGGCGTTGGCGCTGTCTTCGAATACCACGCTGGCGTGACGGTGCTGCACAGCTTCGACGTGACAGACGGCGATCTGCCTTACGCGCCGCTAGTGGGGACGAAGATTCTTTACGGGACAACATCCGAGGGCGGCACCGGCGGCTATGGCACGGTCTTCAGCATTACCTTGAGCGGTACCCTGACCACCCTGCACAATTTCAACGGGGTCGGAGCGGACGGAAGGTTCTCCTACGCGGGGCTATTGCTGGACGGAACGCACCTCATTGGGACAACAACCGGGGGCGGGCTCAATCTTACCGGCACGATCTTCACAATCACAACCAGCGGCAGCGGCTTTACGACGATAGAGAACTTCGCGGGCTTCCCAACCAACGGAGGACGACCCACTGCGGGGCTAATCCTGGACGGCACATTCCTGTATGGAACAACGTTCTATGGGGGGTCCAGCAGTAATTGTTCGTTAGGCTGTGGCACGACCTTCAAATGGGGACCAATCTAACTGAGCCGGCGCGATCACCGGTGCAGTCAAGATCGTAACACCAGACGGCGGCCTTTGTAGCAACGTGCCTTCCGAGTGAAGCCTTAGAGACCGATGTCTTGGTTACGGTCAGCGCACTCGGCTAATTAGAAAGGATTCCAACGACCGCGCTTCGCCGGGACTTGTCCTGACCCTGGCGAAGTGCGGTCTGTCATTCGTGTCCTTGCCACCGCTGCTCATAACGCTGGTTCGTTCGCAATAGAGCCAATGCTCGCTGTGCGCCGCTCCGATCGCTTCCTTCATTTGCCGTAGTGTGACGGTTGCCCCGTTGCCGTTGAAGACCTCACCGGCTTTCGCCTTGCTCGCAGCGAGAAGATACAGCCTCGCCGGATCGTCCATGTGAGTACCTGAGGTGCGCGGACTTGCGTCATCTACGTAGATGGACTCGCCAGCTTTCGCAGCCGTCTGCATCAGCATCGGCACAAAGTAGCTGCCGCCGCGACCGTAGACATTTCTCATCAGATTGGGACTCCAAGCTTGCCCCAGTGTTCTCAGGTGTCGCCGACGCCTCGGCGACACCTGACAGATAGATCATCTGCGGTCCAGGCTCCGATTGGTTCCCGAGTCAAATTTTGAAATAGCTCCCTCGTTCTCACGTCAGGAGCCGCTTTCGCGGAGCGATTCAGCGCTCAGGTAGGCCAGGGAGCCATTAGCTATTTGACCGCGTGGCGCATGCACGTCGCCGCCGGTCTGCTGCTCGACGGAACCGGCAACATTGGAACCGTGGCCAGCCGAGTGGACTACCGATCAGAAGCAGCCTTCTCAATCGCCTTCAAGCGATGGGCCGGGATCTCACCCAGCGGATATCGCCGTAAGATGCTTCGTTCTGAAACGTGAGTTCTTGAAATGGCAGCAGCCTACCATCACGACGTACATATTCTCTTGGACGAACGGTGTCTGAACCAAAATGTGTGAGCAGGTGTGAGCAGAACGCCCGTAAGTCTATGAAAACATGGTAGCGCTAACGGGAATCGAACCCGCTTCGCGCCATCCGACCCCATCCGATACAGTCCCAAGTAACTGATTTTACATGGAACTGGACCCACCCAGTCGCCACCTTGACCCCTGCGGACAGGTGCCGTGTGATCAATGTGTGATCATAACCAGGCTCGGGACAACAGGCTCCGTAGTTGGCTGCCAATCATGAAATGGACTGACATCGGAGCTTTCGCCGCCCGCCAATAATCACTCAAGTCCCGGTTGTGTATTTACAGAATCTTAAACCTAAGCGTGTAGTCTGAAAACGAGGATGGGGTAGTGCGATGTCCGAGCCAGAGGAAGACGATCTCGACGCGCTGCCGGAAGGCGAGCCGTGTCGCCTATCATGGAACCGACCTTCCGGGCAGCTTGATGTACCGCGTCGGCGTCCGTAATGTCCATCAGGAGAGGCACGAAGCCGTTACCCAACTCTCCTTGCAAACGATTGGCGTCAGCCTGCTTGCGTACAGAACCGAACACGCGAAATCCCTTTGAAACAAGCACCTTTGTGGTTCCCCAGCCGATTCCGGTGGAGACCCCCGTGACCACGACATCTTTGCTGTTCGTCATCGCATTTATCCTAAGATGCTGTTCAACTTTTCTCGTCGCGTCGCGCGTCCAATCTGTCAACTCTAACGTCAATCAATAAGATCTAACTATCAAATCGGGTACGTGCCTAGCAAATTGTGGACGCAGCTGACCGCCAGAGCCCCGTCACCAATTGCAAAAGCCACCCGCTTGGTAGTACCGCTGCGGCAATCGCCACTGGCAAATACTCCTGGCAAGCTCGTTTCGAGTGCCTCGGGTCGCCGCCGTTCCTTCCAACTTTCTAACTTTGCGACGGCCGAACCCGTCAACGCAAAACCCTTGTCGTCGCGAGCCACTTCGGCCGGCAGGAAATCCGTTTTCGGCTTGGCGCCGATGAAGATAAAAACACCCGTCGTCTCCTCGCGGGCAACCTTTCCATCGTCGTCGCGCAAGTGAACGGCTCGGATGTGTTCCGTGCCCTCAATGGCCGTTACTTGGGTATGGTAGCGAACCTCGATCTCCGGATTTGCCGCCACCCGATCACAGAGATACGAGGACATGCTCTTGCGCAAATCACTACCGCGCACCACGAGCGTAACTTTTCGCGCGTACTGCGTGAGGAACATCGCTGCTTGCCCGGCTGAGTTGCCCCCGCCGATCACATGCACCGGCCAGTTCTTGCACATCCGTGCCTCGACCGCCGTGGCGTTGTAGTAAACGCCGGAAGCGAGCAAGTCATTTGATCCTTCCACATCGAGCAAGCGGTAGGAAACACCCGTGGCGATGATCACCGTTTTGCTCATAGCAACGTCGCCCTCGCTGGTACGCACTTGGTAGAGACCGCCGTCACGCTTCAATTCCGTCACATGGCAGGGTGCAACGAACTCCGCGCCGAACTTGAGCGCCTGCAAATAGGAGAGTTGCGCTAGTTCGCGCCCTGTCACGCCATTGGGGAAGCCCGCGTAGTTTTCGATCTTCGAACTGGAACCGGCCTGTCCGCCTGGCCCGAGCCCGTCGAGCACCAGCGTCGAGAGACCTTCGGAGGCCGCGCAAATGGCCGCGCCTAATCCCGACGGTCCGGACCCGAGAACAAGGACATCATATGTTTTCTCAGGGAGACGGTGACGTACGCCGATGTTTTCCGCCAGTTG
>Ga0182024_10007485_pt1 | contig 23518 bp, 16 predicted proteins | sample P32metaG_FD_120480 | JGI IMG/M metagenome (GOLD analysis project Ga0182024, IMG submission 120480) | Permafrost microbial communities from Stordalen Mire, Sweden - P3-2 metaG (Illumina Assembly) | ecosystem: Environmental > Terrestrial > Soil > Wetlands > Permafrost | place: Sweden: Stordalen... | reverse complement strand
GGTGGCGAACATCAGGCCGCCGATCACGGCGCGGCCCAGCGGCGCATTCTGCTCGCCGCCTTCCCCCAAACCAAGCGACATGAGAAGCATCCCGAGAATCATCGCGGCGGCGGTCATGAGCACAGGCCGGATGCGGGCGAAGCCGGCCGAGAGCATCGCGTCGCGCGCTGAAGGCAAATACGAGCGCTGGTCGTTGGCGAAGGTGACCATCAAAATGCTATTGGCGGTGGCCACGCCCACGCACATAATCGCGCCCATGAGTGACGGAACATTCAGCGTGGTGCGGGTGACGAACAGCATCCACAAAATACCGGCCATGGCGCCGGGCAGGGCAGTGAGGATGATGAACGGATCCAGCCAGGACTGGAAGTTGACCGTCATCAGGAGATAGACCAGCACCACGGCGAAGGCCATGCCCAAACCGAGGCGGAAGAAAGAAGATTGCATGGTCTGGTACTGACCGCGCAAGTCGAAGGTTGTTCCGCGCGGCAAACGCGGCTCCTCCTCTTTCATGATTTTTTCGACTTCAGCGCCCACACCGCCCAGGTCGCGGCGGTCTACATTGGCGTACACGTCAAAAACCGGCTGGATGTTGTAGTGGTTCACGATCACCGGCGCAACGTCACGTCGAACCGTAACCAGGTTCGAAAGAAGCTGGGTACTGCCGGCCATCGCTCCGGGATTTCCGTAGGCCTGGGAAGAGCCGTTCGGAGCGGCGCCCACCCATGCGTTCCCGCCCGCGGCCGATCCCGCTTGGGAATCCAGTGTGGTTGTATTGACGACGCTGCTGGCCACCGATACAGGCGTGCGAAGCATGGCGTCGAGCGAATCGACTTTGTATTGAGGGGTCTGAATGGCAACGTTGTAACTGACGCCGTTATTCCAGTTCATCCAAAAATTCGGCGCGATCTGGCTGGTGCCGCTGAGCGAGATCAGCATGCTGCTGGTGACGTCGCGCTGGGTCAAGCCCATTTGCGACGCCTTGGCCCGGTCTACATCCAACCGGATTTCCGGCTGGTCCACCACTTGGTGCACATGCACGTCGGCCGCGCCCGGGATGTGCGAAATTCTCTCGGCCAGCTTCAGCGCAATCTTATATCCGGCATCGGTGTTGCGGCCAACCACCTGCAGGTCGATGGACGCGGGAATGCCGAAGTTCAAAATCTGGGTGGTGATATTGGCCGGATTGAAGTAAAAAGTCGTGTCCGGGAATCGCTCGCGAAGGCGTTTACGAAGCAGCTCTTCATAATCCGGGGTAGGACTGTGGTCCTTCTTGAGCGAAATCATGATCTCGCCGTCGGCGCTGGAGATGGTCGGGATTTCTCCCTGGGCCAGACAAGCCCAGCAATTCACCAAGCCGATGTTATCGATCACGGTGTCCATTTGGTCGCGCGGGATCACGTTCCGAATTTCGCGTTCGATGGCGGCGAAGCGCACTTCGGTCTCTTCCAGGCGCGTGCCTGCCGGAGCGCGCGCGTGCAGGCGCATTTGGCCGGAATCCACGTTGGGGAAGAAATCCTTGCCGACCAGCCACACCAGCCCGAGCGACGCGATGGAAAGCCCCATAAAGGCCGTAAGCACGCGCCCGCGGTGCGCAAGCGACCAATCCAGCAGACCCATGTAGCGGAAGCGCAGCCTTTCAAACACGGCGTTGAATATATAGTGAACGCGCCAGAAGATGCCCCGGCCGCCCGCCGTCTCTCCGTGAGAACCCTCCTGATAAAGGTGGGCCTCCGACCGGAGCAGATGAGCGACCATGGTCGGGATCAAGGTGCGGGAAAGCAGATAGGAAGCCAGCATGGCGAACACTACGGCCATGGCCAGCGGCGTGAACAGGTAGCGCGCGGTTCCGGTCAGCAGCAGCACCGGAACGAACACGATGCAAATCGCAAGCGTGGAAACGAAGGTGGGAACCGCGATCTGGGACGCTCCATCGAGCACGGCGCGGATCAGAGGCTTGCGCATGCCGAGATTGCGGTGCGTGTTCTCAATCTCAACCGTGGCGTCGTCTACCAGGATGCCGACGGCCAACGCCAGGCCTCCCAACGTCATCACGTTGACGGTCTCGCCCAGCAGGCTCAAAATGCAAAGCGACGTGAGAATGGAAAGCGGAATGGAGATGCAGACGATCAGGGTGCTACGCCAGCTTCCCAGGAACAGCAGGATCATCAGGCCCGTGAGACCGGCGGCAATCAAGGCTTCACGCAGCACGCCCTGAATCGAGGCGCGCACGAACAGCGACTGGTCGTCGAGTATGGACACCTTCAGTTCCGGCGTTACGGTGGAGAGAATTTTGGGCAGCGCGGTCTTCACGGCATCGACGATGGCGAGTGTGGAGGCCTTGCCGGTCCTGGTCACGCTCAACATCACACCGCGGGCGCCGTTGCTGCGCACGATATTGCTCTGGACCGAGAAGCCGTCGCGAACCTGCGCCACATCCTTCATGTAGACGGTAGCGCCGTTCACGGTCTTGATCGGCAGATTGTTCAGCTCGTTCAGGATGGTCGGGCTGCTGTTGAGCCGGATCTGATATTCGGTCTCAGCCATCTTGGCCGTGCCGGCGGGCAGGATCAGGTTTTGAAGATTTAAGGCGTTGGAGACGTCGATCGGCGAAAGCTGCTTGGCGTACAGCTCATCCAGGTTCAAGTCCACCATGACCGCGCGGTTTTTGCCGCCAAACGGGTAAGAGACGGCCGCGCCCTGCACGGTAGCGAGCGGAGTGCGAATGAAGTTTTGCCCCAGGTCGAAGATTTCCTGCTCGCTCAAGGTCTTGCTCGAAAGCCCCAGATGCATGATGGGCACGCTGCCGGCGTCGTACTTCAGTACGTTGGCCGGGAACATTCCGGGCGGCATATTGCGCATGGAACTTTGCATTTGCGCCGTCACCTGAGCCACCGCCATGTCGATCTTGACGTTGGGATGAAAGTACACCCGGACTACGGCGATGTCCTTGTAGGACTGCGATTCAATGTGCTCGATATCGTTGACGCCGGAGGTGAGGTTGCGCTCAAAGTTGGTGACCACACGCTTTTCCATCTCCTCGGGCGCCAGGCCGTAGTACGGCCACACCACGCTCACAATGGGGATGTCGATGTAGGGAAAGATATCCACCGGCATCGTGACGATGGCGGTGGCGCCCAGAATGGCGATCAGGACCGCCATTACTACGAACGTGTAAGGTCGACGGAGAGCTAACCGGACAATCCACATATTGACAGCCTCTTCCCTAAGTTACGTGGCTAGGAAGCACAAAGAGAAGGCCCACGTGGTCTGGGATTTGCATAGTCCAGATAGTAAGCAGTATACAACGGAGAAGAGTTTTGCTGGCGGCGCACGGTGATCGAAGGGCCGGCCTCTCGGTCACCGCCTTTAAAGGTGGGATGGCGGTAGGACTAACTCGTGGTGCTGGCAGCAGTCACAACGCTCGAGACTTTGCTGAAGATTCTGCTGATATTGGTGGATACGGTGGGCATGATCGCCCCGGCAGCAACGGCCACAAAACCTGCCATGAGCGCGTATTCAATGAGATCCTGGCCGTGCGTATCCTGCCAGATCCCGATTCGCAGCACGAGACGTTGTAAAGTGGGCACGAATACATATTATCTTCGGAAAGTCTGTACCGGCAATTAGGGCAAACACTTAGAACCGACCCCAGCGCCTACTTAAGGATCATAGCCAGAAGATAGTTGGCCTCCCGCGTCATATCATAGGAGGGTGCCGATTGCACGCCAACGGTTTGTGGAGCCCGAGCTGATGGATCATGCTCCAGCCGACGTGGCCCGGCCGATTCTCGAGGATCTGGTCCGCATCAACCGTTATTTCGGCGCCTATGGCATTTTGCGGGGCATGATGCGCGGTCTGGTGGGCCGCCAAGAGAGCTTCTCCATCTTGGATGTCGGATCGGCCTCGGGCGATATGGGAGCGGCTTTGCGGCGAGCCTACCCGCGCGCGATGGTCACCGCTCTGGACCGGAGAGACATCCATCTGGCCGCTGCCTCCCGCCCGAAACTGATCGCGGACGCCTTTCAGCTGCCCTTTCGGCCAGCCAGCTTCGACTTCGTGTTCAACTCACTGTTTCTGCATCATTTTTCAAACGACCAGGTGGTGGATCTATTGCGAGGATTTAAGTGCGTGGCGCGCCGGGCCGTACTGGCGATCGATTTGGATCGGGGGCCGCTGGCGTATTATTTTCTTCCCAATACACGGTGGCTGTTCGGCTGGCGGTCCATCACGGTGAGTGACGGACGCATTTCAGTTCGAGCGGCGTTCAAGAAAAACGAGCTGCTGGCGTTGGCGCGCTCAGCCGGATTGGAACAGGCGCACGTGCGGGTGCATCGTCCTTGGTCCCGCCTGTCGATGGTAGCGCCAATCCGGTGAGCCAATATTTTCTCGGCGTGGACGGTGGACAATCCCGCACCACCGCCATCATTGGCGATGAACGAGGGTGCGTGCTGGGCGTCGGCCTCAGCGGTCCCTCCAACCACGCCGGCGCCAGCGAGGGCGAAGCCAAGTTCCTGAACGCGATTCGCAGCTGTCTGGAGGCAGCCTGTGCCCAGGCAGGGTTGCCGGGCGGAGTGGTCCGTTTCTCCTCGGCGTGTCTAGGATTCAGCGGCGGCCCCAGGGACAAAGCGGCGCTGCTCCAGCCCATTCTTGCGAGCGACCGGACAAAGGTGACCGACGATGCCGTGATAGCGTTGGCGGGCGCAATAGGCGGCGAGCCGGGGCTGATCACCATTGCAGGAACCGGATCGGTCGCATTTGGCCGCAATGCCCGCGGTCAGACGGCGCGAGCGGGCGGCTGGGGATATATGTTTGGCGACGAGGGCGGCGCATTTTGGATCGTGGGCCAGGCGCTGCGCGCGGCGTTAAGGCAGGAGGAAGGCTGGGGACCGGCCACGTCGCTGCGATCCGCGCTGCTGGAGACGACCGGCGCCAGGGACGCCGACGATCTGCTGCATCGCTTCTACACCACCGAGTTTCCGCGCCCGCGCATCGCGGATCTAGCAAAGTTGGTGGATCAATCGGCCGAACAGGGCGACGGGGTGGCGCGCGAGATCTTGACCGAGGCGGGACGGCAACTGGCGCGAATCGCGAGCGTAGTGCGGCAACACTTGTTCCTGGCGGGAGAAGCGGTCCCGGTCAGCTACGCCGGGGGCGTATTCCACAGCGCCACCGTTTTGACCACGTTCAGAGAGCTGCTGGAGGGTGACCCGGGGGCTCGGGTGACCCCGCCCGTCTACGGTCCTGCGGCCGGCGCATTGCTGGAAGCCTATAGAACTGCAGGGATCCATTGCGCGCTGTCGCACGTACCAGCAGAAAAGTCACAGCAGTACTAGCAACAAACCCTCACGCTGCAACTAAGGCAAGACTCATTCGATTCCGCGGAGCGCCGCGACGATAAGGTACATATGGCAGACAGCCGCTTAGCACTGCCCGACGTCCGGTTGGATGTCGGAGTTCGGGCGCATTGCCGTCGCGTGGCAACCTGGTCGTGCGAGCTGGCGCGCGCTTTAGGGCTTTCTGATTCGGAGCGGCGGCTGGCCGAACAGGCGGCTCTGTCGCATCACCTTCCGGAACTTCTGTTGGACGACGAAGCGCGGCGCCGTCTGCTGGCCGATATCCGTGTGGAGGAATGCGGTGAAGAGTCGCTGATCGCCGAAGACGTGCGGCAGGTTCTATTGAGCTTTTGGGGCAACCGGGAGATGTGGGATGCATCCATCGCTAAGGTAGTTGCGGTTCTGGAGCTCAGCGACGATTTCGACCAGCACTTCGAGTCACAGCCGTTATTTCATGGACAGGAGCCGGACCAGTGCGGCGGCTCAGCGGTTCAGACCATGATGTCCTACCTGCAGGTGACCAGCCGCGCGGACGTGAGCCGCGTGATCGATCGCTTGCCGATTTTTCCACGGGCGGCGCGGCAGGTGGTGAAGAAAGTTTCCAATCCGGAAGTAACGGTGCATGAGCTGGAAACCGTGGCTTCGCTCGATCCGGTTCTGTCGGGCTTGATTATTCAAACCGCCAATTCCGCGTATTTTAGTCCGGCGCGGCCCATTGCAAGCATCCAGCACGGCGTGGCTTACATTGGGGTGGAAATCGCGCGTAAGGTTCTTCTGGCGGCTACCATCCGCGGCAACTTCGCTTCCATGCGGCTGCATCAACTCTGGAATCATTCTCTCGACGTGGCGCAGGCCGCCGAGCAGCTGGCCCAGCGATCCGCATCGAAAATAGATCCTTCCGAAGCCTTCCTGGCCGGGTTGGTCCACGATATCGGCAGACTGGCCTTCTCCATCATGCCGGCGCGATTTCTTGAGCGCTTCTGGCGCCTCACCGATGGCGGGTGCCCGCCGGTGCAAGCCGAACTCTGCCTTTCAGGACGCTCTCATACCGAGGTGGGAGCCGAAACACTGCTCCAATGGAAATTCCCCGACGCAATGGTGGAGGCCATCCGTTGGCATCATTCTCCGGAAACGTGCTCTTCCCCGCTCGCTTCCCTGCTCTACATGGCTGAGTTTGTGAGCGACTCCGATGAGGATCTTCCTTCCTATGTGCGCTTCAACGCAGCCTCCCGCCAGGCCGGAATCGATCCCGACGTGATCGCCGAAATTGGGCGGCACGATTTGGCGAGCCTGGATATTCTTCGATTCGCGGCATAAGCGCCGGGCAGGCGCGCGCTACCCTAGCGTCTTGGGGTAGATTCTGGCCAACACTCTCCCTGACACCGGCTTTCTCGCAGACTTCATCTATACGGCGGGCGCGTTTCGCAGCGGTCTGGCCATGTTCGTGGATCAGAGCGGCCAAATAACCCGCTTCTCCCAGGACAGTGCCGACTTAGCGAGAGCGCAACGGCTGGGCGGGCGAGCTATCCTGCCAGGCCTAGTGAACGCGCATTCCCACGCATTTCAGAGGCTGATCCGCGGCCGTGTGGAGCATCGCACAGCAGCCCAGCGCGACACTTTCTGGAGCTGGCGCCAGAGTATGTACTCGGCTGCGAATCGCATCTCACCGGAGATCCTGTATGCCGCCGCGCGCATGGCGTTTTTAGAGATGCTGCTGGGGGGCATCACCACGGTCGGCGAATTTCACTATGTGCATCACGGCCCCGGCGGCGTGCCCTACGACAACCGGAATTTGCTTACTTTGGAAATTCTCCGCGCGGCCGGGGAAGCGGGATTGCGAATCGCTCTGCTTCGCGCCGCCTATGTTCGCGCGGGCCACCAGCGCATCGCCGATCCGGCGCAGCTTCGTTTTATCACGCCGAATGTGGACGATTTTATTGCCGATACCGAGTCGCTGCGGGCCGATGTTTCAGCTGCAGGAGCATCCGGGCGAGCGTGGGTGGGAGTCGCGCCGCACAGCGTCCGCGCCGTTCCGCTGGATTATTTGCGCGACCTGGTTCGATACGCCCGTGCCAACGAAATGCCGGTGCACATGCACGTCGCCGAACAGCCGGCCGAGGTTGACGAATGCCTCGCGGAGTATGGCCATCGGCCTGTGGAATTGCTGCATGAGCATGGCTTGCTGGATCCCCGGTTTATGGCCGTTCATGCGATTCATGTCACCGATCAGGAGATCGATTACCTAGCGTCGACTGGCGCAACTGCCTGCACCTGTCCGATCACGGAGCGCAACCTGGGCGATGGTATTGCGCCGGCCGATCGCTGGACCGAGCGCGGCCTCGCCATCGCGCTGGGCTCGGACAGCAACGTTCAAATCGACTTGCTCGAAGACGCCCGATCGCTCGAATATGATCTGAGGATGAAGCGGCTCGAACGGGTTGTGTTGGCGGCGGATTCATCGGCGGAGGGTCTGGCAAAACGCCTGTTTCGGAGCGCCACCGAAATCGGGGCTCGGAGTCTGGGCGGGAATTTGGGCGCGAGCGGCGGCCAATTGGAAGCCGGGCGCCCAGCCGATTTTTTCACCGTGGACCTGAACGATCCTTCGCTCGCGGGCGCAACCGAAGAGTCTCTATTGACGCACATCGTCTTTTCGATGGAGCGGACGGCGGTGCGCGACGTGTGCGTCGGCGGGAGATTCGTTGTTCGCGAGGGCCGTCATGCGCTCAGCGACGAGATTGTCCGGGAATTCGCGGCCGTCCAGCGGAACTTGTGGAGCTCAAGACCATGACCAGTCGTGTCCATCGCTATGAAGTTCAGACCACCTGGACCGGGAACAGCGGAGAGGGAACCGTGCATTATCGCGCTTATAAGCGGGACTACGAGATCGCAGGCGCGGGCAAACAGACCACGATTCCGGGCTCGTCGGATCCGGCGTTTCGCGGCGACCCGGCCCGTTATAATCCCGAGGAATTGCTGCTGGGAGCGCTTTCTGCCTGCCACATGCTGTGGGTTCTGCACTTGTGCGCCGACGCTGGGATTACGGTTACCGCATACTCGGACCAGCCGGTTGGGCTCATGACGGAGGAGCCGGACGGCTCAGGGCGATTTACGGAGGTCACGCTACGTCCCCAAATGAAAATCACCGACGTCTCCAGGATCGCCGAAGCCACGGCGCTGCACGATCGAGTCCACCAGGTTTGCGCGATTGCTCTTTCGGTTAATTTCCCGGTGCTGTGCTCGCCCTCGGTGGCGGCCGCCGAATAAGGTGTATTGCCGCTCGATAGCGAGTATTGGCATGATGGTAGCTACACTCCATGTTCTTCCGAAGAGAAAAACCTCACGAACCATCCTTTTCCGAGCGCATCGGAAATTTGAAGTCATTCGGCTTCACGGCTTCGCTAGTCGATTCGCAGCGGGCAAAAGTTAGCCGCGATGGAATTGGCGCGATTGTCGAGGATCGGGCAGGCCAACGCCCGCACGTGAATAAAGCCGGTTTGGTCATGGGCGATGAAATTGGTTTGCTGGTGAATGCCGGCTACCAGATGTTCTGGAAAGCTCCGAGCGGCCGCCGCGCTCCGGCGCAGGCCGAACAGCTCAAAAACCTGCACAATTTCGAGGAAGATTTGAAGGAGGGACTGGGCCTGCCTAGCCTCTATAACGAAAGCCTCGGCACCACCTCCGACCTGCACCTCTACGATCGCGTGGAGCATCGCGACGATGGCACGGCCCACCAGCCGTGGGAACAAAAGCTTTAAGCCCGCCGCCAATAACTCGACAACTTTTACAACGCGCCCAGCCTCTGCCGCGCGGTGGTTTCATCGCCAAAAATATCGGGCAGATCACCGGCGTACTTCAAAAAAAGCTGGTAGCTCTGTTTGGCTTCCGCGCGCTGGCCGTCTTTTTCGAGCGCCGCTCCTTTCAGAAAAAGATAGCGGGGAAAAGTCAGAGATGCCAAGACGGATTCGCCGGACGAAAGCGGAATTGGATACAGCCGCAATAGCCGGTCTGCTTCCGCGATCTTGCCGGTCTCGACATAAGCCCACGCCAATAGCGTTCGAACCTGCCCATCGCGCGCTGGATTTGTCTCGGCGTAGAGCGATTCGAGCAGCGGCAAAGCGCCCTGAAAATTTCGGGCGAAAATGAGGGCGTACGCGTCCACAACCGGCGAACCCGATTTGTCCGCCGGCCTGGTTGCAAGGAAGCGGCAGATCGTGCTGAGCGCGCGGTTCTGAGGACTCACGGCCGCTTGAGCTGCTTCACCCGCCAATAGTGCCGCGGCCTGCGAGTCTCCGGTTTCGAGCTTCCAGATGGAAAGTTGCGAGAGCCCCAGCGACCGCGCCTCAGAATCGAGCTGCGGAATCGCATGCTCCAGCCGCGCCATGGCCGCTTTATGCCGGCCCGTCAAGAATTCCCATTGGGCTTGATCCACTCCAGCGCGAGCCGGTTGAGAGGATGGCGACGATCCAAGATATTTCTGGAAAAGCGCGTCGGCTTCCGCGAGGTTCCCGGTCATGAGGTTGGCTTCAGCCGCCTTCAACAACTCCGCGCCCCGGAATTGCCCTGGATTTTTCTGCTGCGCTTGCAGGAAGTAACCTGCGGCTTCGGCGAAATCGCCGAGGTAAAAATTTATCTCACCCAACGAGTCCAGGGCATTCGCATTTTGCGGCGGAAGCAAACGTTGGTAACGATCGAGGGCCTGCCGGGCACCGGCAAGATCACCGGCGTACGCCAGCACATAGCCCAGCTGATTCCAGTTCTCCGGCTCGTTCGGATTCAGCCGGCTGGCGGCCTCATAGTCCCGAGCACAGTCCTGGAAGTCGCGCCGCTGAAGCTCCAATTCGCCTTTTTCCTGAACCACGGATGGATCCGCCGGGGTGAGCCGCGCGAGCGCATCCAAGGCTTTGATCCGGGCCTGGGCATCGTGGGCGTCGGAAGCGGACAAATATTCGAGCTTGGCCCGATCGATGGCGTCCGGGCGCCTGGCTTCCCCGGATCGAATTACCTGGCGAGCCTGATCCCGATCGCCCGCGGCCACCAGCAGCCTGGCTTCGGCTATGTAGGCGGCGCCAAATCCAGGATCAGCTTGCGTTGCCGATCCCAAATCCTGAAGCGCGGCCGCGCGATCACCTGCCGCCAGCGCGTCGCCGTAAGCACGAAACGCCGCCATATTGCCGGTTCCGAACGATCGCGCCTGGGGATTCAAACGCTTTGCGAGTTGATTGACCAGCGGCACGATTCCGTTCGCTAAGGAGCCTTCGATTTGAATGGTCTCAATCGTCTTCCGGCCTTCCAGGCTTTCGAGCGTCGCGGTAATTTGCGCACGGCCATTTCGTTCGAGATAGTATCCCTCAAGAACTCGCGACGCATGCATGGAATAAGCGCTCGAAATAGAATCCACGGTTTGTGGATACTGATCCGCGAGGCCGTCCAGATCGTACACAATTGCTGCGGCAGCCGCGCGGCCGGCCCAGTCCAACTCAGAACCCGAACCAAGATTCTCGAGCGGCAATACCGCCAACCGCTCAACAGTGGAAGAAGGCCTCCGCGCACAGGAGGCGATGGCCAGAGCGGCCAGCAGCGCTGCCAGGCCCGCCGAGCCGGTCTTCCTAAAGAACACGCGGCTCCGCTGCCAATAGTTCTTTGAATTCCGGAAGGTCTTTCAAAGCGGTAAAGGCGGGGTCCTCTTCTATTTTCTTCCGCTCCTTGAAACCTTCCTCGAGCGCCCTGCGAATGTACAGTATGGCCCGGTCGTTCATGCCCTTTTTGGCGTACATTTGCGCGAGCGAGTAGTGAAACTTGGCGCGCTCCTCGACGCTTCTCTCCTGAAGCAGCACGCCCTGCGTGCCGCGCGTCTCGAACACATTGGGATCGAGCGTTAGAGCCTGCTGCCACGCATCGGCGGCTCGTTTATAGTCCTTGCGCGCGAAGTACCCGACGCCCAAATTGCTCCAAAACGAAGCCGACTGTGGATTGATGCGCAGGGCCTTTTTGTATTCCCCAATGGCGCGCCGAAAACTCTTGCGCGCGTAATAAACCGTGCCCAAATTGTTGATCGCTTCGGCATAGTGAGCATCCGCCTTGATGGCCAGCCGGTAATATCGTTCCGCCATTCCCAACTCGAGCATCTGATGGTAGGCAATGGCGGTCTTGTTCAGCAGGACTGCGGTTTTTGGTCCCTCTTTGTAGGCCTCAGCCGCTTCCCGGTACATTTTCCTGGCCATGAATATGTCGCCGCGTACTTCCGGTGTGACGATCTTGGCTGGCTTCTGCGAATCGGCGGCCGCCGGCGCGGCTTTGGATTCATCTCTCAGACCGTTCGGGGCTGGAACAGATTGCGCGGATGCGGAAAAAAGCCTGCATGCCATCGCGCTACTTAAAAGGATGAACGTGAGTTTGGAAACCATGTTAGGCCTCCCCGGAAACATCGGCCGCACGGGGCGAAATATTAGGCGCCCAATTGCGGCGTCATTCCCCATTTCCTGGCGCCACTGCCAATAAAAAGTCTTACTTAAATATACCGCGAAGTTTTTCGAAGAAGCTCTTGTGCTTGGAGGGCTCCTGCGAACGCGGCGCCGAGTCGGGAAGCGCGGGAGGAGCATTCTGAGCCGTGCGCTGTTGCGCGCTGCCTGACGAACCAGCGTCGCCAGCCTGTTCAGCGGCTCGCGCGGGCTGCGATGTCTGCCATCCGGCTACCTGCGTGACGCCGCCGCCGTGCAAAGGACACATCTGCACCGGCTGCGTGCCTTCGATGAAGTACTCCGTCCGAACCTTCGGGCAAGCGGCGGTTGCAAGCTCGCCCGACAGCGGATCGATCTGCACGCTGACCACCCCGGGCGGCGCTTCGAACTCCGAGACATTACGATATTCGCGGTGTTCGTGAGCGCGCTTCATGAACTCAGCCCATACCGGCAAGGCCGATTTCGCGCCTTCCAGGTTCAACTCGCGATTGTCGTCAAAACCCACCCACACCACGCACAGCAGTCTGGAAGTGAAGCCGGCGAACCAGCCGTCATGCGATGTTCCGGTCTTGCCGGCCACCGGAAAATTGATGCCGCGCCCCCAAATGCTCGCGCCGGTGCCACTCCGCACTACTTCTTCCAAAAGCTGATCCATCAGGAACGCCACGCGCGGGTCCAGGACCTCGCGATGCTCCGGCTTATTGTCGAAAATCACCGAGCCGTGATCGCTGGCGATGGTCGAGATGAAGTACGGCTTGGAGTAAATGCCGTGGTTGGCGTAGATGGTATACCCGCCGGCGATTTCGAGCGGCGTCACTTCGTAAGCTCCCAAGGCGACCGCGGGCGTCGGCTGGATGTCCAGATTCAGCCCCGCTCTCCGCGCCAGATCCACTACCGCGCCATAGCCGGTCTCTTCGGCCAGCTTGACCGTCGCCACGTTGAGCGAGTGTGCCAGCGCGTCGCGCATCGAAACAGCGCCGTAGAACTTGTGCTCGAAGTTGGCGGGTTGATAGGGCTTGCCATCGAAATAGAAGGTGGTCGGCTCATCCTGGATCAATGTCGCGGGCGTGAGCACTAGGTTGCCTCCGGAGAGGCCGGTGTTCAGCGCCGCCGCATAGACAAAAGGCTTGAACGACGAGCCGGGCTGCCGCTTCGCCAGAATCCGATTCAGTTGGCTGGTTCCATAGTTGCGCCCGCCGATGAGCGCCTTCACTTCGGCGGTCTGCGGATCGATCGCGATCAGAGCGCATTGCGGATCCGGATACTTCGGGTCTTTTTTCTTGCGACCCTTGATTAGCTTGTCGGCCTGCTCCATTCCGATCCGCACCGCCTCGGCCGCGTCGCGCTGCAGATTCAGATCGAGCGTGGTGTAAACGCGGTAGCTGTTGGATTGGAATTTATAATCCGGAAACTTATCGATCAGGGTGTCGTTCACGATGTCGACGAAGTAGGGAGCATCCATCGACTCGGGACCCTGTTTGGCCAGCACCACGGGCGAAGCGATGGCCTGTTCGTACTCCTGGTCGCCGATGTACTTGTTCTCGCGCATCAGCTTCAACACGACGTTGCGGCGCGCCCGGGCGCGGTCCGGCCAACGATACGGATTCGTGAAACTAGGCTGTTGGATCAAGCCCGCCAGCGTGGCCGCCTCGGGCAGCGTGAGCCGGCTGATGTCTTTGCCGAAATAAACCTGCGCCGCTTCGCCGAAGCCGCGAATGCCGAAGCTGGCTCGCTGGCCAAGCGGTACCTGGTTGGCGTAATACTCGAAAATCTTTTCTTTGGAGAGCTTCTGTTCGAGGTGCATGGTGATCAACACCTCGGGAATTTTGCGGCGCCAGGTTTTATCGCTGTCCAGCCAGAAGCTGCGCGCCAGTTGCTGGCTCAGCGTCGATGCGCCTTGCGCGTAACGATGCTCTCGCACGTCCACATAGGCGGCTTTGATGATGCGGATCGGATCAAACCCGGAGTGCTGGAAGAACCGCTTGTCCTCCGCCGACACCACCGCGTGCACCAGTACCGGCGGGATATCCTCGTAGCGAACCAGGCGCCGCTTCTCGCGATTCTTATCGAATAAATTCGAGATCAGCTCCGGCTCCAGCGTGTATTCGGTGCGTTCCGTGTTGTCGGCCAGGGAGATGATCCGGCTCACCTTCTCGCCCTCGAACTTGATCACGCCCTCTTCGCGCTTAAAATATGAATCCGGACCGGGATAGATATCGATTTCCTCCGGCTTGAGCGTAAAATAGCCCATCCGGTTATTGGTGGATTCGTTATACCCGCTGTGGCGCAGATCGTTGGCGATCTCTTGGGGTGTCGCGATATCGCCGGTCGCCACCGTGCGCGGGGTCGCGAACAGCATGGACGTGTTGGCAAAAGGTCCTGCGGCCAGCTTGGTTTCGATCAGCCGGGAATACTTGGCGTAATAATAGGTGAACGTCCCCAACCCCGCCGTCAGGCCGAGAACCACCACCGCGATCAGGATCTTGCCGAGGGGGTGCAGCGCGAAGCGAACCGCGGAAGCTTTCTTGGGGACCTGAACCTTTACTGCCACGTACTACCATCTTCGCATGACGGCCCGGGTTCGGTCAGTTTCGAGGCAGCGCGCTAAAAGTTGGTTGAGCGCTTTGGGTTCGCTACTTCGCGCTTCCGCTGAACAGGTGGGTCACGAAGGCCGTTAGCACGTTGGAAGAAAAATAAGCCATCCATAAAATCAGGGGAGTAGAGCCTCCTCAGTGAAAGACCTCATTCAAACTGGTAGACTTTCATGAGACCATGAAAGTGGAAATTGTATGCCTGAACGAAAAAAGATGAATCTGCCGGGCCTTGGCGCAGTCGAGGGGACCGAGGTGGGGCTTATAGAGTCCGTCGAGCGCTGGACAGAGCTTCGGCTTGACGATGGATCGATCTTACGCATCAAACCTGTTGTGACGTTGATATTGAGGATTGAAGACCAATACGATCCGCAAGGGAATCCGAGGTATGCGGTCCATGCTGGCCAAACAATGGTCATCGTTAGCGCGCCGGATCACCTACGCCGTCCGCCCGTAGCTCCAAAGGTTCAGTAAACATGCCACAAATCGTCATGGCCAATCAATCGGTAGAGCCCACTATCGTACAAGACGCATATTCCCGCTGGTTTGTCTCAGGTCAAGAAGAAATAGAGGACCAAGGGGAACGGGAAGTAAGGTGCGTCTATTATGTCGCCCACCCTCATCCGGTTGCTCAGCTTGATCTTTTTGCGGACACCATTATCGAGGACGAATTTAAATTCATGCGTCTTGCTTCGCAGTGGCGCAGGGAACGCGGATCGACCTCGTCTACCGCGGAGATTGTTCTATGCCCGTCCTACCAAGCCATTATTGGCATGGGGTCCAAGGCGGTGCCTATGATTTTGGCTCAGATGGAGTCCGAGGGAGACCACCCCGATCATTGGTTCTGGGCGTTGCAAGTGCTTACTGGAGCCAATCCCGTTCGTGATGAGGATGAGGGCGATTTCCGAAAAATGGCACAGTCCTGGCTTCAGTGGGCCAGTAGACGGTATGTGTGGTAGTTGGCCGCCTTTAGACCATCCGTTTTTAACCGCCGCTACCTGCACCAAGACTAGCGACCAGGACACAATCTACAACTGCATTGCATGGGCTGCCGGTGATACGCGTCGCTGGTGGTGGCCCGTTCCTCGCAGAGGAATTAACTATTGGCCCGACGGAGTAGACCGCGTGGAAACCATAGACTCCTTCGTGGCTGCTTTTGGGACGGTTGGATTCAACCCGTGCAACGATGGTGTGCTTGAGCCAGGGATCGAAAAAATAGTATTGTTTGCAAAAATAGCATATGGAACTCTTATCCCAACACACGCGGCAAGACAACTGGAATCCGGGGGGGTGGACTAGCAAAATGGGACCTCTAGAGGACATCAGCCATCAGACTGCTGCGGACCCTAGAGGGCCAGTTTATGGGACGCCGCGCTGCTATCTTTCTCGTGCACGACCGATGCCCCTGATGCCGTGGTGGTGGAACCGGCAGCTAGGCCACTGATCACATTTGTCGTCAACCAACTTTTAGCGCACTACCCAGTTTGAGGCAGGCAGCATCACGGCCCGGAACCGGCGAACGAATGGTCCGATGCGCCCTACAACGTTATAATTAGTTATGTTTCAGCCCACCGAAAAGATCTGGCACAATGGCCGCCTGATCAATTGGAACGATGCCCAGATCCACGTCCTTTCCCACGTCACCAGCTATGGCAGCTCGGTCTTTGAGGGAATTCGCTGCTACGCCCGGCCCTCCGGCCCCGCGATTTTCCGCGTCCGCGAGCACATCCGCCGCCTGCTCGATTCCGCCAAGATCTACCGCATGGATCTCGATTACACTATTGACCAGCTTGCCGAGGCCATGATCGAACTGGTCCGCGTGAATCATCTGGAATCCTGCTACCTGCGGCCGATCGCGCTGCGGGGCTATGGCGACGTTGGCGTTCTGCCCTTCCACAATCCCGTCGAAGTGTACATCGCCTGCTGGGAATGGGGAAAGTATCTCGGCGAGGAGGCGCTGGCAAAAGGCGTGGACGTCTGCGTTTCCAGTTGGACCCGCATCGCCCCCAACACTCTGCCGGCGTTGGCCAAGGCCGGCGCCAATTACATGAACTCCCAATTGATCCGCATGGAGGCGCAGATCAACGGCTACGCGGAAGGCATTGCCCTAAGTGACGCGGGCTACGTCAGCGAAGGATCCGGCGAAAACATCTTCGTGGTGCGCGACGGAAAAATTCTGACGCCGCCGCTGGGCGCATCCGTGCTGCCCGGCATCACCCGCAACAGCGTGATGCAGCTGTGCGAATCGCTCGGTATTTCGCTGACTGAGACCTTGGTCCCGCGCGAGATGCTCTATATTGCCGACGAGGTGTTCTTCTCGGGTACCGCGGCCGAAATTACGCCGATCCGCTCGGTGGATCGAATTGTCATCGGAAGCGGCTCGCGCGGCCCGATTACTGAAAAACTGCAGAAGGCCTTCTTCGAAGTCATCAATGGGGACGTTCCGGATCGCTTTGGCTGGCTAACTCCGCTTGCAAAAAACGAGCCCGTGACCGTATAAGATCACGGGCCAAGAGTTTTCCGGAAAACATCGGACGTACGGAAGGACGATCCGCAAGTGCGATTCCGACAGCCACCTCCCCCGAGATCAACCGCCGGAACCACACTCGCAGGGGATCATGTCTATGTTTTTAACAGGGCAACGCTCGGAACGCCAGAGTTATTTTGGCGAGTACCATGGCTTTTCAACAGCTTTTTCCGTTCGCGATCTGTTGCATTTACACTCGCCGCGCTGTGGGAAACTTGTGCATAAATCGGCATTGCGATGAAATGTAGCGGCGTCGATCTTGCCACCGGCCTTGCCGTCGAACTGTCGTTCAATAATCTAATCAACGCCGCCGAGCCGTTGCTCTCGCCGCCTCACAGCGCCGCATTTCTTTCGCCCGGCTGGATCGATCTGCAGGTGAACGGCTTTGCCGGCGTCGACTACAACTCCCCCGCAACCAGCCACGACGAAATCGCGCGTTCCATCCGAGTGATTTTCTCGACCGGCGTCACGCGCTTTTTTCCAACCGTGATCACAGGCCCGCTCGAAAAGATGATCGGCGCGCTTCAGAATCTCGCGGCGGCCAAGGAATCTATCGAAGCAGGCCCGGCCATGGAGGCTTTCCACGTCGAGGGCCCCTACATTTCGCCCGACGACGGTCCTCGCGGCGCGCACCCTGCCCAATGGGTTCGTCCTCCCGATCTCGACGAATTTCATCGCTTCCAAGATGCCGCGCGCGGGAACATCCGCTTGATCACGCTCTCGCCGGAGTGGGAGCAAGCTCCCCGGTTCATCGAAGCAGTGGTCCGCCAAGGGGTCGTCGCGAGCATAGGCCACACGGCCGCAACGCCCGCCCAAATCACCGCCGCCGTCGACGCCGGGGCGACGCTCTCCACGCACTTAGGCAATGGCGCTCACAGCGTGCTGCCGCGCCATCCCAATTACATCTGGGAGCAATTGGCCGACGATCGCCTGGCCGCGAGTTTCATCGTGGACGGCATTCATCTTCCCCAGTCGTTTCTCAGAGCCGCGCTGCGCGCCAAAGGACTGGAGCGCTCCATTCTGGTTACCGACGCCGTTATGCCGGCCGGCTGCTTGCCCGGACCATACACGCTCGGCGAAGTGGATGTTGAGCTTCATCCCGATGGAAGCGTCCGGTTGGTGGGCGGAACCAGGCTGGCGGGCTCGGCTCTGCGCATGGATCGCGCCATCGAGAACGTCATGCACCTGGCGAGTCTGACGCTCCAGCAAGCTGTAACCCTGGCGACGCGCAACCCCGCCCGCGTTGGCCGCATCTCGGGACGCCAGCGTGGCCTCAACGCCGGGGAACGTGCGGACCTGGTGCGCTTCCACTACGACGAAGCTCGCCAGGAAATTAAAATCCTCGAAACATACCTCAGCGGATCGCTGGTCTACTCCGGCGTGCAGCTCGCAGGAACCGTCTGAATGATGGATTCCACGGCCTGAAAAAGCTGCGCCGGCTGCAGTGGTTTGGTAACGAACCCGTCCATGCCGGCCTGATAGCAGCGGTCTTCATAATCCTTCAATGCATGCGCCGTCAGAGCCAGGATCGGGACGTGGATGTTGCTGGACTGCTCCCGCTTCCGGATCGCCTCGGTAGCCGTCCATCCATCCATCTCCGGCATCTGCACGTCCATGAGCACGATGTCGAAGCGATTCCGTTCCAGCGCCTCCACGGCCTCGCGCCCGTTCGACACCGTGGTTACAGTGTGCCCGCGGCGCTCCAGCAGCCGGCTTGCCAGCTTCTGGTTCACCGGATTGTCTTCGGCTAATAAGATCGCCAGCGGGCGGAGACTTCCGGGTGGCTGCTGCTTGGCTGGAGAGGGCTTGGAGGGCGCCGATCCCAGAGCGCGCACCACCGATTCCCGCAGCGCGGCACGGGACACCGGCTTGGTCACATGACAGGATATTCCCAGTTGATGGCAGCGCGGCACGTCGCCGCTCAAATCGGCGGAACTCAGCATCATAACTACGGGCCGCCGCAATCCGGCGTCGTTGAGGATCAGCCCGGCCAGCGTGAAGCCATCCATGCCCGGCATCTGCGCGTCCAGAATCGCCAGGTGGAAGGCGCGTCCCTGGGCCTGCCGGGCGCGCAGTAAATCCAGCGCCGCCTGGCCCGACTCGATAGTCTCCACGCTCATCCCTTCGGCCTCTAACATTCCCTGGATGACCCGGCGGTTGATGGCGTTATCGTCTACGGCCAGGGCTCGCAGTCCCTGGAGCGCTCCTGAGCCTCGGCCGCTCGCGTGCGTGCTCGCCGCGGCCCCGCGATACTGCAACGTGAAATGAAAGTGGCTGCCCTCGCCGACGGTGCTTTCCACCCACAACTTGCCTTGCATCAGATCCAGCAGCTTGGTGGCGATCGCCAGGCCCAGACCGGTGCCTCCGTAATTGCGCGTCATGGAGCCGTCAGCCTGTGTAAACGCATCGAAGATCGACTCCAGTTTGGCGGCTGGGATTCCTATCCCGGTATCGTGAACGGCAAAATGCAGCTCGCCTTCCTGCAGCGCCCCAACCGGGCCAGGCGCTCCGTCGGCGCGGCTCACCTCCACCAGCACCTCGCCCCGTTCGGTGAATTTGATGGCATTGCCGATGAGATTCACTAATATCTGCCTCAGCCGGATGGGGTCCGCAACCACCTGGCTCGGCACGTCGCGTTCGATCTCCAGCACCAGCTCCACGCGCTTCTGGTGCGCCTTGAGCGTCACCGCTCGCACCGCCTGCTCTACCAGCTCCGTTAGATCGAACGCCACCGGCGACAGTTCCATTTTTCCGGCTTCGATCTTTGAGAAATCCAACACATCGTTGATCACCGCCAGCAACGATTCGGCTGATTCCAGCGCAGCCTCCAGATACTCGCGCTGCACCCCGCTCACCGGCGTGCCTAAAGTGAGCTCCGTCATCCCGATGATCCCGTTCATCGGGGTTCGAATTTCGTGGCTCATGTTGGCCACGAATTGGCTCTTCAGGCGGCTGGCTTCCTGCGCTTTTTCCACCATCCGGAGCAGCTCGTTGCGCGACCCGCCCAGTTGGGAAACCATGTCGTTGAAGGCCCGCGTCAGATCGTCTACCTCGTTCCAGGCCCCCAGCGGCGCTCGCTGGCTCAAGTCGCCCGCCGCCACGTGCTCGGTGTATTGAATCAACCGGCCCAGCGGGCGCAGCAGCCGCCGCAATTGGGTGTGTTGTATCCACAGCACCAGCAGCATGGTGAACGCCGCCACCGTTAACATGTCGCGGGCATTGCGCACAAAGAGCGCTTTCTGCTTTTCCATCGACAATCCCAGCCGCACCGTGCCCAGGCCGCGCCGGCTCGAGCGGCGATCCCCTTCCCAGTCGAGGAGCCCCTTGGCCTCTGGCGCCGAGACGCACTGCGTCACTTCAATATGGGCCGGCAGGTTGCCACCGCCCTCCAGGATGCGCGTGCAACTCGAGCCCGGCTGGATCTCCGAGTTGGCGCTTTCCGCGGTCCTGAGGCGGCCCGCCTGCGCTAGAATCTTGCCGCCTTCGTCCGCCATCGCGACATACAGAACGTCCTCGTTACTCACCGCCGATTTGGCGATTCGTTGCAATTCATCCAGATCCCCAATCAGCAGGGGATATTCGCTCTGTTTCGCCAGGAAATCGGCCGAGGTTTGAGCCCGAAGCTCCAGCTGCCGCCGTAAGCTGCCGCTCTGCGCCCACAACAGCAGCGAGGTGATGCTGACGGCGGCCCCTAGCATGACCAGCACGTTGGCGAGCGAAGCCTGGGTCAACAGGCTCTTGCCCTTCAACGCCCCCTTGAGCAGCCGGATCATTCCAACACCATCATTCCAACACCACGATCCCGGAATCCGATCCGCTCTTTTGTGTCAGCCGCAGCCCCAGCAGCCGGGCTACGTGCTGGTTGGCCGCGACCCGGATCTTGCGCGGACTTTCAATCGACAGCGCCGCCGCTCCCGCCAGATACTTCCGTGCCAGCTCGCCGGCTTGTATGCCGGTCTCCAGGTAGTCCGGATACACCCCCGCCGCCGCGCCCGCCCGCACGAAACCGGCCGAGAACCCCACCACCGGGAGCTGGCTTTCAAGCGAAGCCAGAATCAGCGGTTTTACGGTGGTCCCGTTATATAAAGTTCCGTCCGGCGGACACAATACAAAGTCTACCGTACCCTGTAACGAACGAAAGGACTGCAGCAAATGCTCCGGACGCGGGCAGTCGACAATCTTCAAGTTAATTCCCGCGGCCCGGGCTTCCAGCATGAGCAAGGACGGGATACCCGGGCTTACCTCCGGATTCCGGATCATGCCTACCCGCGTTTTGCCAGGAAAAACTTTCGACAAACCCGACAGCACATCGCCTACCGCCAGATCCAATACCACCGCGCCCGACGGCGGCCGCAAACCGGATGATTTTAGATCGGCGCCCAAGACCATAGTGGCCAGAATCGGCGCTGTTCCGAACTGAGCTGCGGCCACCAGCGCATTGTTGCCCACCGAAATGAGGAGCCGGACGTCCTTACCGCCCAGCCGGCCCGCTAAATCCGAAGGCTTGCCGGCCAGATCGACCAGCGTAACTTTGGCCCCCGGGCCCAGCCCGTGCCGCAATCCCTCTATGGCCTCGTCAAATGCCTCCACGTCAGAAGTCGTTACGATCACAACCGTTCCCGGTTCGGCCCGCCCCGGCGCCTGGCCGCGCAAAACCGGCGCCAGTACCAGCAGCCCGACTGCTGCGCAAGCTAGCGTGCGGCGCATTTCCAGGGCTGATCCTTTTGAGCCGATGCGCTCGGTGCCGGTTTGGCTTCCGTTTTTTCCTGGCGCGGGACCCACGTCATTCGCGCGAAAACGCACCGGCCGTCCTGCTCGATCACGTCCATCCGTAGGTTCGTGCCCACCGGATCCCAGTAGCGGCGATTCAGCAAATTTCGAATCCCGAGGTTTATGTCGAACCCTCCCGGCAGCCGCCGGCTCGCCAGCGTCAGATTGACCAGGTAGACCGCGGGCACGTACGTGCCTGCGAGAGTCCGCCGCTCGCTCAAGTACTGCAACGCGCCACTCACCGACAGACGGTCTCCGTTGAGCGGGGCTTCCAGCAGCAATTTGCCGACCTCGGCCGGCGAGTTCACCTGCACGTAGCCATAGCCGCCATAGCCGGACCGCTGCATGGCCAGGCTGGCATCCATTTTCGCGCCCCACTTTAAATTTCCGGCCGCCTCCAGCTCCACGCCGGTCGACTTCACCGCCGCGTCGTTTTGGTATTGTTCGATGCCGTTACCCACCGGCACGGCCGTGATCAAATGGTCGAGATTGTACCTGTACACATTGGTCGTGAGCTCCCAATTCTTGACGGCCTGCTTTTCAAACACCGCCTCGAAAGTTTGCATGCGTTCCGGCTGGAGTTCCGTGTTCGCCATGTGTGTGAGCCCGTCCTGATAAAATTCCTCGAATCCGGTAGGATCCCGGAACGACTGTCCATACAGCAGCTTCACCGCGCTGGTTTTGGAAGGTTCGTAAATTAAACCCAAGCGCGGAGTCAGGGACGCTCCGTAATAGCGCGACTCGTCCAGCCGCCCTCCCAAGTACGCCTTCCAACAGCGTGAAAGCTGCCACTCCTGTTGCGCGAAAAATGCAATCGATCGATTCAAATGGTCGGTGTTCAATACGCTCCAGTACGCCGGCGATGCTTCGTAGACGTACAGACTCGAGCGCAAATCCCAGCTCGCCTCGCTCCCCACGGTCAAAAATCCTTGCCAGGGCGCCCGGAACCGGTAAGTCAGTTGCGTCCCCAACCAATCCCCGTCGCCCCCTTGTCTGAAATCGACGACGCCCACATCGGGCGGCATGCCGAGAGTTTTCCCCGCTATGTCGAAGCGGTCCGCCGAGCGGTATTGATCGTAGTAGACGCGCCAGCGCAGCTCGCTGTCCACCCCGAAACTCCGCCGGTAAGCCGACTCCACAAAACCGCGCCCCTCGATCGACTTGGTGCCGCGGTCGTTAAACACCGATCCGTCCGGCCCGGTGGGCATCAGCTGCTCGCGACTGTTGAAATACGCCAGAAAACTCCAGCCGCGCCAGATCAGATTGGCAAATGTGTGGTAGCCCTTCTCGCCGTCCATATTCACGGCCCATCCGTTGTTGGTCGCCGGGGAGTCGTACTGAGGAAAATATAGGTTTTGACCGATGTTGTTGAAGACCGAGGCCGAGATCAAAAGATTCGCGCCCTTGCCCAGGTATTGAGAGGAAGACACCTCCGTCTTGCGTTCTCCGAAGCTGTCCGTCTCAGCCGACGCTCGAAAACCCGGATAGTCCACCGGCGATTTCGTGACGATGTTGATGGTCGCGAACATTCCGTTGCTGCCGTACAATGCCGACGAGGGCCCGCGTATGATCTCGATCCGCTCGATCAGATCCATATCCAGACCAAAGTCCTGCCCGAAGTATCCCGCCGCGCCATAGACGTTTTCGGTGAGCGAATGGCCGTTGATCATCACCAGGAAACGCGTGTTGTAATCGCCCGGGATGGAGAAGCCCGGACCCCCACATATTCATCGGCGCGGTCGTAGCTGACATAGAAACCGCGCACATCGGCCAAGGCCTCCCCCAATGTCCGGTATCCCCGCCGCCGGATGTCTTCGTCCGTGATTACTGTCACGC
>Ga0182024_10007484_pt1 | contig 23519 bp, 21 predicted proteins | sample P32metaG_FD_120480 | JGI IMG/M metagenome (GOLD analysis project Ga0182024, IMG submission 120480) | Permafrost microbial communities from Stordalen Mire, Sweden - P3-2 metaG (Illumina Assembly) | ecosystem: Environmental > Terrestrial > Soil > Wetlands > Permafrost | place: Sweden: Stordalen... | reverse complement strand
TCGCCACGGTGTTGGTCGATGCCGAGCGGAATGACGAGGCGCTCGCGCAACTGCTGACGGTGAACACGTCGGCCGTGGCCCATTACAACCTGGGCTGCTTGCTGCACCGCAAGGGGAACGACGCGCTGGCGGTCGACCACTTCCAAAAGGCGATCTTCGACGACCCGACCCTGGGCGCCGCGCAACAGTGGCTGGCCAAACTTGGCCCGCAAGTTCCGGCTCAACCCGAGGCGACCGAGCAGCGGTTTGCCCAGCGGCCGCGCGCATTGCAGCCGATGCAGGTCGAACTGGGACCGGAGTCGGAACAACCCCAAGCGCGTGTCGACGACAGCGCCGGCCCGATACCTTCTCAGCAGCCGGCGGCACCGCAAACCGTGACTCGCCAGATTCCGGCGCAAGCCGTGAGCCGGCAAATCGTGCGGCAACGGCCCGTCAGCGCGCCGATCGACGAAGTTGTGCCGTCGTCCAACTCGGAATATGTCGTGCCGGCGGCCGATCCGCCGGTCGCGGAATCTCCGCCGGCCGTATCGCAGGCAAACGACGCCGTCTACTCTACGCCACCGGCGACCGACGCCGTCTACTCTACGCCACCGGCAAACGACGCCGTCTACGCTCAACCACCGGCGACCGACGCCGTGTTCTCTCCACCACCGGCAACCGACGCGTTGTACTCTCCGCCGCCGGTGACCGAACTATTGCCCGAAGCATCGCCGTACACCGACGCGTTGTACGCTCCGCCGCCGGCCACGGAGTCTCTGCCCGAGACGCCCCAGCGCGCGGACTCGTTGTACACCCAGCCGCCGGCCACGGAACTTCTGCCCGGAACATCGCCGGCAACGGATTCGTTGTTCACTCCGCCGGCGACGGAACCTCTGCCGAGTGACGTTCCGGCGGCCACGCCCCAGGAGAATGGGCCCGCCGCGCAACCGGCGGCCGGCGGAGCGGTGCAATATCCGCACCACACGGGCCACGCCGATTCGTCCAACGGTTTTGAGATGCTGCCGGTGGCGCCGCTGCCCGAGCCGAAACAGAGGCCGGCGCGTCCCATGTCTCAGCCGGACGAGATCGAACCGTTGCCGGGATTGGACGCGGTCGAAGAACCGGCGGTGTAGGGGAGGCCAGAGGCTACAGGCCAGAGGCAAAGGTGCCGAAGCGACCGCCGCCTACGCCGCCTTACCCGAGACGGTGATGGTTCGCGAATTCGTGATAGACATCAAGCCGGACTGGAGGCGGCCGGAAAGCCGCTTCCTGAGTGACAACTGCAACCGGGCTTGGTTGTCTTTGAACGTGCGGCGGGAGAGCTTCGTCCACTTGACCGCGTTCTTGCCTTCCTTGATCCACTGCTCCGCCGTGCCCCGGCCATTGTAGAACCGCACGAAGCGCTTCGAGCGCCACGTCAGGTTCGTCACGATGAAGCCCACCCGCAGGAAGAACTCACCGCGATGCCATTCGATCTTGGCGACTACGCGGCGCGACTGTTGCCACGACTTCGCCTAGTACTGGAAGCTGTGGTAGGAGACGTTGGGCCGCGCTGCTATTGGGGCTTGAAGAGCTCGTCGGGCAACTGGGCCGAAAAGTCGAGAAAGTAACGCGTCTCCATTCGCCCATTCGCGTTCGTGCGGACCGCTCGGGTAGGATACCAAATCCCACGCGGCGATTGTCGGAACTCGTCAAACTCCTCCCACCAGCGCCTGAAAGGCTCCAGCTTAACGACCGCGTAGCCGTGCTGCGGATCGAGCCAGCGGCGGTTGCGGAAGCGGAATTCGTCGGAGGTGCCGGCGATATATCCACCACCACTGAGTTCGAGCAAGACGCTGCCGGCCGGGCCGCCGGCGCCCGTTGGATCGAGCGAGAGTTTGGCGCGGGGTCCCGGGTCCAAGTTCGGATAGGCGGCCAGCTCGATCAGGGGCCGATCGATTCCGGCGAGATTACGGTTGCCGGCATTGTGTCCGGCGTCGGTGTCCGGGCCCAACGTACTTTCCACGCTCCAAGTTTCTTTTTTTGACCCATCCGGCTGAGACTCGGTTTTGCAGCTATAGACACGCTGGCTGTCGCAGACGAAGGTCGGCACGGGCGGTACCTTTTCCAGATGCTTCCGCCACCAGGCGCCCAACTGCGCCTCGTCTTTGGGAATTTCGTCGGGATCGGGCGGAGGCGTGCAGCGGGCCAGTCGCCACTTGTTCCCCCGCCGCCAGGCCAACACCTCTACACGGCCATCGCGGCCGATCGCGGCGAAGTAATTGTCCAGCTCGCGGTTTCCAACGCTCAGTGCGCTGAGGATCCGTTTTAAGTCGTCCTTGGGCATCCGATCGTCGAGAGGCGTGTCGCGCGGCACTCCCAAGGCGTAAATATCGGCAGGGCCGTCGGCGGGATAATCGAAGGCGAATAGCCCCGAGCGCTCGTGCTGCGCTTGCGCAATCTTCATCGTTGCCGGCAAGTTCGTCTCGGGATCGACCCGGATGGTCAAAGTCGAAGTTATCGGCTTCTGGCCGCGTTCGAGCGTGAGCTCATATTCGAGCCATTTGCGGCCGTCTTCCTCGACCGAGCGCTGCTTCCGCCCGACGATCCGCTGATCGCCGAACCGTTCCCCCCGCGGCTCCTCGCCACGGAAGATCGAATTGAGCAGGGTCATCACCGATTGAATCGCGTCCGCATCGTCGCCGACCGGCAGGCGGATGAGTTGCTTCGACGCCGGATCGTATTGGGTCCTGATCCCCAGACGCAGGTCGGTGTAACGGATCATCCCGCCGTCGAGCCCGTGGGCGTGGATCGCGTACACGCTCCGGGGATGCGAGAGCCACATCTCCAGACGCCCGTGCGAATCGGCCGGCAGGTCCTTGCACGTCAAGTGAACCCACGGTTTACTTTGCACGGCAGATTGCATCTTGGCCCAGCCCGCGCCCGGCTGCCAGAGCAACCAACAGGCCGCCGCCACTGCCGCCGCGGCGGCCAGGCCGGCCAGCCACCGGCGACGGCTGAATCGCGGCGCCCGCGCGGGCCGGGCTTGGGCATCCGCCACCAATTGGCGTACCTCGCTCATCACTCGGTCGGTCAGTCGTGGCCGTGATCGCATTACCGTACCCAAAGCTTCCAGGCAATCCTCGATATTTGTGTTCTGGTTCATCGTGGGTTCTCCTTGTCGTACCACGACCGCAAGCGCGCGATAGCTCGGGAAAGCTGTTTCGTCACCGTGCCCATTGGTCGTGCCGAGATTGCTGCAATCTCGGCCATGCTGTGTCCGTCGAAATACCTCAGTCCGATCAACATGCCCTCGTGCTCGGGCAACCGAGCGATGAGGGTCAGCAGATGTTCGTGTTCGATCTTGCTTTGCTTCACTGCGTCGTCACCACCGTGGTCTTCAGGACCGTTGGCAGGAATGCTGGCTGGAATGCTTCGAGCCCTGACTGTTTCGACCACCTGGCGCCGAGCGATCTGCATCAGCCACGGCGCAAACAGGCCATCATCACGCAGCGTCCCCAAACGCCGAAAGGCCAGCAACAGCGTCGCCTGGACGACATCCTCGGCCTCATGAAAGTTGCGCACTTTTGCCAGGGCAATCGCCAACAGGCTCCGTTCATAGCGCTCGACGAGCTGGCCGAATGCCTCCAGGTCGCCAAGCCGTGCACGAGCCACAAGTTCGGTGTCTGGTACCAAAGCTGGCCACTCCCGCGGGTCATTTCTGAATCGGCACGCCAGTATAGACGGCTTCCTGCCGCGTTTTGCGACACGGAAATGCGATAATTCAGTGCAGAAATCCCTTCAACCGCACCAAGCTCGGCCCGGCCCGCGGTACGGGCAGGAGGCAAATCCAGAAGGCAAATCCAGACACCCACAAATCGGACCGGGATTGTTGCTAAATCGTGGGTGTCTGGGTTCGACTCTGGGTTCGACTCTGGGTTCGACTCTGGGTTCGACTGGTGTCTGGGTTCGACTGGGTGTCTGGGTTCGACTGACCAGTGGTGGCCGGCGGGGTGATTCACCCGTTCAACAAGACGTACCACCAGCGCCAGCTACTTCGGAGACGAAGAGCCGCGCCCGAAGTCCTAAGCCCCCGGTTCTGGATTGGGCTGGCACTTCACACCCCCACCTGCGGGGCGGCCACGCGTCTCCCGACACCCATCGGGGGCCGTCAGGACCGTTAGACGCGTCGTTTTTGAGAGTGCCCCGGAAGTTAGGGGCCCGATTTTGGGTCAAACTGACACAGCCGGCCAGGCGGCGGCGGAAAATCGCACTAAGTTTCTAGTAGATGCGTTTCGCTCACTTCGGCGGGTCGTGTGGGCCGGGGGCAGTTCTCAAGATCGACCACGCCGGCCGCCAACTTCTTTCGACTATTTTTGCAGACGTTGAGGAGAATTATGAGAACCAATCGACCTAAAAGCCGGGCAGGCATCACGCTGGTTCGGCTGCTCGTGGTGACCTCCATCATCGGCGTGTTGGTGGTGGGCTTGGGCTTGCCCGCCTTCCAGAAAGCGGCTCAACGCTTGCCATGGTTGAACAATCTGAAGCAGCAGGCGATGTCCGTGGCCAGCTACCTCGGCGCCTTCAGCAACCTGTCGTCGTCCTTCGGGCCGTCCACAGGCACGCGGCTCCCGTGGCAGAGGCAAACCTCGCCATACCTCAATCACCAGGGCTTGGGCGAGTACGGCCAGCCGTCCGCAGGCGCGCCGCTCCCGTGGATGCAGCCAACCTCGCCGTACGTCGATCACCAGGGCTTGTAGGACGAGTCGTTACGCTTCCGCAAATCGAGACACCCACAAATCGGACCCGGATTGTTGCTAAAGTGTGGATGTCTGGATTCGACCTGCGTGGCTTCGACCCCGCCGTGGCAGTGACCGCTTGTAATTGCTGTGCATCAAGCCCCACTTCGAGCGGCTTTTTCCTACGTCCCCCGTCCCCCAGGTGTAACCGCAGACATGGAAACGAAACTGAAGCGACGGTGGTATTCATTGGTGTGGTCGATAGTGACCTGGCTCATCCTGGCCGGCCTCCTCATTACGGCCTGCGGTGTGGTGGCAATCAGGTACGTTGACGTAATCCCGCCCGACGCGATGACCCACGCAGCAATTACAGGCACGAAGGATCGGCTAGGAATCTATCTCCAGAGGGAACACAAATTGGCCGATCGCCTGGATGTTCTTCCCCCGCGCCAGGGATACCTCAATCGCACGACTGACGGGTGGGGGCGCCCGCTGAGTTACGTCGCGACCGACGACGGTTTTTCTCTGGGTAGCCTTGGCAAGGATGGAGTTCCTGGCGGCAGCGGCGACGATGCTGATGTCATCGCCACCTATCGAATCGTGGGTGACGAGCTGAAAGTGGCGATGCCCTAGGCAATCGCCCGCTTCGCGCCCTCTTTCTTGAACCCCGTTTCAGCAATACAGTCGGCACCCAGCACCCATTCGCCAAATGCGTTCGTTAGGTTAGTGCCATTCAAGGCTGCAGACTCCAGGCTTGAGGACGAAGAAGCCGGCGAAACCCTTGAGGCTGGCTTACGTCGCGAAAAAGAATTAGATTCCTCTTCGTCCTGTAGCCTCGAGCCTTTAGCCTGTAACCTCCTCTCATGCGTCTCCTCGTCGGCAAGTGCGCCTTGGAATTGCAACAAGGCGATATCACGGCCCAAACGGTCGATGCCATCGTCAATGCGGCCAATAGCGAATTGGCCGGCGGAGGAGGGGTCGACGGAGCGATCCACCGCCGCGGCGGGCCGACGATCATGGCCGAAACCAGGCGGCTCTATCCACAAGGCTGCGCGACCGGCTCGGCCGTGATTTCGAGCGGGGGCGATTTACCGGCTCGCTTTGTGATCCACGCCGTCGGACCGGTCTGGCGGGGAGGCAATTCCGGCGAGGGGGAACTGTTGGCCGGCGCAGTTCGCCGTTCGCTCGAATTGGCGGTCGAGAACGGATGCCGAAGCATTGCGCTGCCGGCGATCAGCACCGGAGTCTATGGCTACCCGGTCGATCTGGCGAGCCGCATCAGCCTGTCGACGATCCGCGATTTTTTGACCGAGACGAAGGCGCCCGAACTGGTGCGAATGGTCCTCTTTTCGCCCGGTGCGCTGGGCGCCTTCGCGGCCGCACTGGAAGGGTTAGTTGCCCGCGGCGCGTAAGTCGATTTGCCGGCCGCCCATGCGGCGGTGCTGGTGGTTGGACGAGAACCACGCGGCAAAATCGACGGCCTGGCGACGTGCTGGAAAAATTGGACGCTGGTCGAGCAAAAAGAATCTTGCTGTAGACTGGGCGACAGAATGCCACGGATCAACGCGTCAAATCTCGAACTCGCGTTGTTTTCGGTCCTGATGGCCATGGGGCTGATCCATTTTGGCCTTTGCTTCTGGGTGTATCGCAGGATACGCACACGGCACCCGGCCATCTACGAGGAGTTCGGCTCGCCGGGTTTGTTCTGGAACCGATCAAGGCACAATCAACGGCTGCTGTGGAAGTTCATGTCCTCGCCGAGGGTAAAGGAACTTTCCGATCCCACGCTCGCGAGGGTCGCGGTTTTCATACGCGTATTTGGCTACTGCTATCTACTCATTTTTGGCTGTTTGTTCGCCAGCACCTTGCGTGGCTAACCCTGATTCGACGCGCCTTCCGCACCGCACGAGGCCCAGTGCCAACGGCTGCGACAGGCGGCTCATTGCTCATGTCGCCACCGGGGTTCGCTCGCTCGATTGACGCGGAGTCCGTTGCATTTTCCAACGGTGAGCTAGCATTCCACCGCGCATGGGGGGGACGGGCCGCGAACGCAAAAAACGCCCGGAAAAAGCCCCCTGCGCTTGGGCAAAACTCCCCTTTGTCGATCGACGGAGAGGCGATACACTCCCCCTCCCGCTTGAGTCCGCCCCAGGGACATAAACGTCGCTGCCCGAACTCCCCCGCGGCGGCCGAAACCAACGAAACTAACCAACCGGTCGAGCTATGAATCTTGCCGTCTTTCTGCCGAATTGGGTTGGCGATGCCGTCATGGCCACCCCCACGCTGAGAGCCCTGCGCTCGCTGGCCGGTGTGCGGGGGCGGATGGTGTCGGTGCTGCGTCCCCACATTGCCGAAGTGCTGGCCGGCGTCGAGAGTCTGGATGAACAGATCCTGTTCGATCCGCATTCGCACGACAGCGAACTCGGCAGTTGGTCGGTGATCAAACAACTGCGCTCCTGCAGCCCCGACGCGATCGTGCTGCTGACCAATTCGCTGCGCACCGGATTGATTGCCTGGGCGACCGGCGCGCCGGAGCGCGTCGGCTACTCGCGCTATGGGCGCGGGATCACGCTGACGACGAAGCTTCATCCGCCGCGTCGCGGACGCAAGCGCATTCCGACGCCGGCGATCGACAGCTATTTGCAATTGGCCTATGCGATCGGCGCGCCGAACCAGGCGCCGCGATTGGATCTGACAACTCTCCCCAGCGACGAAGCGGCGGCCGATGCCGTGTGGCGCAAGTTTTCGCTGCCCGTGGGGGGAAACGTGGTGGTGCTCAACTCGAGCGGCGCGTTCGGATCGGCCAAATTGTGGCCGTCGGAATATTTTGGCGAATTGGCCCGGCGGATTGCCGACCGCGACCGGCTGAGCGTGCTGGTGGTTTGCGGGCCGGACGAACGACGGACCGCGGAACAGATTGTCCGCGACGCCCGACATCCGAACGTCGTCAGCCTGGCCGCCGAGCCGGTCAGTCTCGGTTTGACGAAGGCCTGCGTTCGCCGCAGCCGGATGCTGGTGACGACCGACAGTGGCCCGCGATTTTTTGGCGTGGCGTTTGGCGTGCCGGTGGTGACGCTGTTCGGGCCGACCTACATGGACTGGACGAGCAGTCACTATGCCGGCGAGATCTGCCTGCAACACGACGTGGCCTGCGGTCCTTGCATGCGTCACGTCTGTCCGTATTCGCATCACCGCTGCATGCGCGACCTGACGGTCGACCGCGTCTATCACGCCGTGGTGCGGCAGTTGCAATTCGGTCGCCGCCGGGCAGCCTAGCGCCGCGAGCCAAGCGCGCCCAGCAAGCCCCCGTTTTACGGCTTCGTTTTTGGCATCGCGCCGTAAGGAGCCGGAGCGCTGTCGGCCCGCATCTTTACCAGAAGTTCGGTTGGATCGAGCCAACCTTTTGTCGACAGTCCGTACCCGACGATCGCAAAATCGGGCCGCAAGTTGCAATAGAGGACCGCGGCAGGCAAGTAATGTTTCCCGTCCCGCTCGGTCATCGCGAACTGCCGATCGGCAAACTGCAGGACGAACGGCGACGGCAACACGGCCTCGGTTTTCACTTCGATCTCCTGCTCTCCCAACGCGACCAGTGTGATCGGAGTCGACGTCTCGTCGGTCCTCAGCGGCAACAGCACTGACCCCGGTTCCGCCATGCGTCCCTCGCGGACCGCGAAGTGCAGATGCGCCTTGTATCCGCCGTTCTCGACGCCTGGCCGCCCGACGGTGCCGATCACCTGTCCGGCCGTGACCACGTCTCCCACGGAGACCAAACGCCGGCTCGCAAGGTGGCCGTAGACCGATGTAAGGTAGGACCCGTCCGGCAGCCGGTGCTCGATAACGATCAAGTTACCCCAACCATTTGCGACCCGGCCGGCCAACGACCTGGCGGCGACGGCGCGGGTCTTGGCGGGTTTTTTGCCCGGCGGCTGGTTATTCTCCGCAGGACGCGTCGGACTCGCTCCGCTGGAGATCCTCACGACGCCGCCTGCGACGGCATAGACCGGCTCGCGGGGACGTTCGAAGCCGACGTCGCAGCCCAGGTGCAACAGGTTCTTCCCATCGACTTTGTCGACGACCGGCAATCCGTAGCCACCCTTGGGGGGATGGCGGATCATGTTGCCGTCGACCATCTGGAGCGTTTGCGAAACGTCTTCCCAGTAAGAATCCAAGGGCGCACAAAAGGCATCCGCGACCGGATAGTCGATCACATATTTTTCTGGCAGCGGCTTGGTAGTGTGTTGAAAAATTGGGACAGGCACCTCGCGATTGCCGTTTCTATCGGGATTCGCTGGATGCTGCTCGGAGCCAGTCCCATTTTTCACCGGGCTGTTAGGCTGCTCCTCGCCCGACACGCCACCGGCAATCGCCCAGGCCGCCAGCGCCGCCGCGCTCCACACGACACTGCGCATCCGAGGGCTTTGCAACATGGCATCCTCCGAGGCAACTTTCCTCGGCGTGGTATGCAGCGAATGAACGGCTGAAAGGGGAGCGGCCCCTTGGATCTGCGACGCACGGGCTTAGGGCAGCCAGCCCGGCTCCGCCAGTTGGCTGTTCCATTCGTCCCAAGCGGTCTGCAACTCCTTCACTTTGTCGGGATACTCGGCCGACAAATCGTGCTGTTCGCCGACGTCGTTGGCCAGATCGAACAGCAACGGTGTGGGCGTCACCCCGTAAGACGATGGCTTTGGGCCAGCCGATTGCGCCGAGGGGTCCCTCGGCCGCACCAGTTTCCAATTTCCCATGCGGACGGCCCACTGCGGACCGAGTCGCCAAAACAAGACCGAATGCGGGGCGCCCTCGTTCTTTTTTGTCAGGAAGGGCAACAGGTTCACGCCGTCGAGATGCCAATCGGGCTTCACCTCGCCGCCGGCAGCCGCCACGGCGGTGGGCAACAGATCGAGCGAGATGACCGGCTGATCGTAGACCGTGCCGGCGGGAATCGTTCCTTTCCATTGGACGAAGAAGGGAACGCGGATGCCTCCCTCCCAAGTGGACATTTTCTGGCCTCTCATTGGTTTGTTGTTCGAGCCGATCGAGCCGGCCGAGCCGTTGTCGCTGAGAAAGAAGATCAGGGTGTTTTCTTCCAGGTTCTTTTCACGCAAGGCCGCGAGGACCTGGCCGACCGCGGCGTCCATCGCGGACAAGACGGCCGCATACATCCGCCGCTGGGGATCGGCAATCCTGGTCAGGCGATCGAAGTACTTGCCGGGCGCCTCGATCGGCGCATGGCAAGCATTGAAGGGAAGATACAAGAAGAACGGCTGGTCGGCGTGTTGGCCGATGAAATCGGATGCCCGAGCGGCATAAGCGTCGGTGGTGTAGAAAGCGTCATCCTCGACCTTCTTTGGGTCGGGGCCGACGCGCGAGTCGACCAGGTTCGGATGGAAAAACGGCGTGTTCGCCAGCGTGCCGTAGAACTCGTCGAAGCCGCGCCGCATCGGACGGAGCTGGGGAAGATTTCCGAGGTGCCATTTCCCCACCACCGCCGTGGCGTAGCCCAACTCTTTCATCCGCTGAGCAAAGGTCGTCTCGGTGAGCGGCAGCCCGAAAGGCAGGCGTCCCTCGCCTTCGTTGTACTCGTGACCGAACCGCTGTTGGTAACGGCCCGTCATGATTCCGGCGCGGGTCGGCGAGCAGTAGGGACACGATACATAGCCGCCAGTGCAGCGCGCTCCATTCTGGGCGATGGAGTCGATGTTCGGAGTCGGCGCCGCGGAATCCCCAAGCAAGCTGATATCGGAGTATCCGATGTCGTCCGCCAGGATGACAATCACGTTCGGTTTGCGGGCGTCGTCGGCGACGGCCAGGCTGGGGACAAGCGCCACCACGAGAGTCGCAGTCACCATCAGAAGATCGGGGATTTTCACGGGTCGCTCCTGGAACAGAACCAAAGCCAAACGCGTCGAGCCTATTCTGGGCTGCCTCTCACCCAAGAGCAAGCAAAATGCCCGACGCCGCCGGGTCCGTCGGCCGACTGGCGAATGAAGCGCCGGGCGATCATAATCGCCCAGAACGGAAACACGCCCGTCGCGGCACGATCACGAGGGAGACCCGGTTCCATGCGGTGCAAATTCCTATGGTCTGTCGTCGGCGCCCTGGCGGCCGTGGCGTCGACCGGTCGAGCGGCGGAGCCCCCAGTGGCCGGAGCGAGCGGCAAAGAGCTGGCCAGCCTCGAGTGGAAGACCGGCGCGCCGACGCCCTTTCCGCGCGTGGAATCACCCACCGCCGTGATCGATGGCAAGCTGTTCTTGTTTGGCGGATTCACCGACGACCTGGGGGCTTCCAACCAGGTCGACGTCTACGATCCGGCGAGCGACACTTGGACGCGGCGCAGTGACATGCCGACCGGAGTGACGCATTTGAATCCGGCCATCGATGAGAAAACGAATACCCTGTGGCTGGCCGGCGGTTTCAAGGGGCGCCATCCGGGACCGGTCGTCGCTGAAGTTTGGAAATACGACATCGCGGCCGACCACTGGACGGCCGGCCCTCCGCTGCCCGAGCCGCGCGCCGGCGGCGGCCTGGCGGTCATCGGTCGCAAGCTGCATTATTTTGGCGGCTACAAGTCGGACCGCCAGACGGATGCCGGCGAGCACTGGAGCTTGTCGCTCGATGGCGGGACGAGTTGGGCGGCGGAGGCCGAGATGCACCATCCGCGCGGCCACGTCGCCGCGGCAGTGCTCGACGGCAAGATGTATTCCTTGGGGGGCGATCATGGGCACGACGCCACGCAGATCGATCTGCCGTTTTGCGAAGTGTACGATCCGGCGACGAAAAGTTGGAAAGAGATCGCCAGCCTGCCCGACGGCCGCAGTCATTTTGAATCGAGCACGATTATCTATCGGGGAGGGATCCTGCTAGTAGGCGGCCGATCGAATAGTCCCGAGCCGGCACGCGGCGTGTTGGGCGAACTGCTGCTGTACGATCCGGAGGCCGATAGCTGGAAAGCGGTCGGCACGCTGCCGGAGAAAGTGCTGGCCCCGTCGGCGGCGATTGTGGGCAACCGGATCGTGGTGATCGGTGGCGGCCTGAATAATCCTCGGCCACTGACTGCCGCGACGCACGTGGCGACGATTCCGGGCGCGGAGTGAGGAAAGGCTTGAGGCAACAGGCTACAGGCCAAAGGCTAGAGGCCCGAGGAAAAAAAGGCCGGATTCTGTAAGCCAAGCCACCGGCCTGACAGCGCGCTGGCGATATCTGTCGATGCGTTACCATACTACGTGGGGCGCCTCGAAGCTTGGCGACGTCGATCGTGGAATTCGTCAGGCCAGTGGCCTGACTTGCTGAGCCGAGCGGAGGCGCGCCATAGGGCCAGGGCCTAGAGGACGTGGATCGAGTTGATGACTTCGATCCCTTCGGAGACGGCCCGCACGACCTCTTGCGCCAATTGCTTGTGATAGAAGCTGGCCACGAGTCCCGAGATCAAGAGAGCTTCGCCGGTTTGCTCGACGCGCAGCTCGCGGAGGGCATAGATGGGGCTCACTCGCAGCGCCGTCTGGGCACGGGGCTGAACGTCTTCTACTTTTGTCAACTCCGACATGGAACCCTTGCCTCCCCTTCCTTTGGGTGACAACCGCGAAGCGGCTTCTGCTGGCCAATGTATCGACCGCAATTTCGCTCTGTCAACCGCAGGGAGGAAAAGAGGCTACAGGCCAGAGGCGACAGGCGACAGGCTAGAGGCTAGAGGCTAGAGGTAAAACGGTGACGGGGCCATCCGCTAGCAAGGGGGCGGCCAGCGGCCGAGAGACCAATGGCGAGAGGCTAGAGATCACGGCGATCCCTAGCCTCTATTCTGTCGTCTTTAACCTGTAGCCTCTGGCCTGTAGCCTCCTACCGGATCTTGCCATGCTTGGCGAGATAGGCAATCACTTCGTCGGCCAGCGCGTCGGCCGTCTTCTTGCCAGCATCGAGCACCAGCTCGGGCTTTTCCGGAGCTTCGTACGGATCGTCAATGCCGGTAAAGCCTTTGAGTTCGCCCGCGCGGGCTTTCTTGTAAAGGCCCTTGGGATCGCGCTTCTCGCAAACTTCGAGCGGGGCGTCGACGAGGACTTCGATGAAGTCGCCCGCCGGCATGCTAGCACGCACGGCGTCGCGGTCGCGGCGATAGGGACTGATGAAGGCGGTCAGCGTGACGAGACCGGCTTCGCTGAACAGTTTGGCCACGGCGCCGATGCGGCGAATATTTTCTTCGCGATCGATCGCGGAAAAGCCGATGCCGAAACGTTTGGCGAATTCTTCACCGTGGCGTTCCTTGAGCATGCCGGGGCCGGCGTTGAGCCCCATGCGGATGTTGTCGCCGTCGAGGACATAGGTGTGGATGCCGCGGCTATGGAGTTTGTGATCGACCAGGTTCGCGATGGTGCTCTTGCCGCAGGCCGACAGGCCGGTGAACCAGATCACACAGCCGGGGTGTTTGTTGAGTTGCTCGCGCTCTTTGCGGCTGACGCTATGTTCGTGCCAGGTGACGTTGGTCTCGTTGGCCATCGCTTGGGGCTCCTCGGCGGGGGACGTTTTTGTCAATGATTTGGAGCCTGCGATCTTAGTGTTTCGCGCCGGAGTGTGCAAACGGCCAGGCGGGGTGGGGACGCAACCAAAGGATTGTCTTCGGGCTGGGCGGGCATCAGAATACGCGGGCGGCCGGGTCGGCAGGGTGGATGGCGCCGCAGAGCCAAAATCGGATTTGGAAACTTCAAATGATACCTTCCTCCTTGGCGAGCAGAATCGGAGCCCGCTACGTTTCTCGCCGCCCAACAATCAAAGCCGCCGGCCTGCTGCTGGTCATCGGCGCGGCGATTGTCTTGTCGCTGGCGGGAAAGGAGCCGGTCGCCGCCGAAAAGACAACCGCCCCGGCGGAGACGGCAATCTTGGCGCAGGGCTATGGATGGCAGCGGGACGAGGCTCCGTTCCTGCGGATCCTGGCCAAGGATTCCGGTTATCGTTTGCGCGAAGACGAAGATCTTCGCCGGATGCCACCGCCGTTCCCCACGGCCCGCGACGAGCTCATTGGCGAAGTGTTCCGACGCGATATCTTCGAAATCTCACACCGACTCCCGGACCCTCGGACTCCCGCCGCGCTCGCGTTTGGCTGGTCGGGGGAGGGCCTCCATTACAAATCGGGCATGTTTCCGTTTCCACCCAAAAACGGTGTCGCGCTCAGTATGATTCTCGAACAGGTGCTGGGCATCCGCCGCAACCAGGTCGAGGGGGATGACAACCTGATCGACAAATCGGTGATTGCGGGGGACTGGATCGTTCGCCAAGGAGCTAGCCCTGAGCAAACCATCCAGCAGCTTGCCACGATTCTCAAAGACCAACTCGATCTGCCGATAGGTCTCGAGTTCGCGGAGGTCGAGCGTCCCGTTTACGTCATCTCGGGCACCTATCGTTACACGCCCTACGACGTCCCCGAAAAGGATCAGCCCGCCGCGTTCGCTCACCACCATCTGACGCACGACATGATCAAGATTTTTGGCGCCGAGATCTTCGTCCGCCACAACGAAGGCAGCTACGAGGGCTCCTACGACGAATTTGTCGAGGCCCTCGCCGAGTGGATCCGCATGCCGATCGTGTCGGAAGTCAAACAGCCGCCGAGCAGGCCCCTGCTGTGGACGCCTTACGAACATACGACCGAACCTGACGCGCGCGCGGATCACGATCCCGAGGCGGTGCTGGCCACCATCGCCGCCCAGACGGGTCTGCACTTCGACAAGCAGTCGCGCAAGGTCAAGATTCTTTTCGTCCGGCGCGCAGCGGGCGAAGGCAAGTAGAAGCCAAATGCAGACACCCACAAACAGCCAAACGCAGACACCCGCAAACGGTAGCCGGTGTAGAGGCAACGCGGGTAAAGCGCGGGTTGGCTAAATTGTGGGTGCCTGGATTTGGGCAATCCGGCGCCCTGCGTACGAATCCGTACCGACGTTTCGGCCGGTTCCAGGCATACTTGAGAACGTGGATTGGGCGGGGCAATCAGGCAGGGCAGAAGCCTTCGGGAGGGGTGTTATGAAGTCGCAGAAGCGCGCGGATATTATCGGGCGCATGAACGAAATCACCCGCGAGTTGGAACGTCTCGTCCTGGCCCCGGTGGCGAAGCCAGATCCCGGAGCGGTGCAGGAGCTGCGCGACGAGCAAGAGGCGCTGGAAAACGCCCTGAAGAGCGACGGCCTCGACGCTTCGAGCTAGTGCCGCTCAGAGAGAGGGAATCGGAAAGTTCAAAAACCGCTTGGGACGAATCGAGGCGCGAGACGACCACCAAGATTGATTCCAGAGCTGGCGACCCGCCACGCGACCGGGGTGCTATCGAAACGGGACGGTTCAAAGGGACTTATAGCTCGATTCCAACCTTTCCCTCGACCGCAATTCCGAACGCCCCGCCGCCTCTTTATTCATTGGCCGCATTCGTGTCGTCGCGCGAGTCGAATTCTCTGAATCTTCCGCACCGTATCTCTTGTACTGCCGGGTCCAATTTTCTTCGACCTCGTTCCGGTGTGACATCGCCTCTACGGCCTTCTTGCGGAGTTTTTCTCGATCGACGCCCATGGCGCAGGTGGTAACCAGGGTCATAGCGAGCGCCAGGAGGCCGCATCGAAGTTTGCCGTGGAGTTTCATGCTTTTCATTGTAGACCGGCCACCGGTGTCGCTCAATCTGAGCAGGCGTTCAGGAAAGTTGCGCGACAGGAATGGGCAGCGGCTGCGGCTGAAGACGTCCCGCGTGCGAGGCCAAAAAGAGCTCCGGGCAACTTGGCCCCGCCCAACGCAGGGCGGGGCCCGGGGTGAAGGTTGGCCGGAGGGAAGATGCTACTACGCCTTGGCCTGCTGCAACTCGGCCAGCATTTTGATCAGCGCGGCCGGATCGACCGGCTTGACCATGTGGTGATCGAAGCCGGCTTCGTGGGTGCGACGGCGATCCTCGTCTTGCCCCCAGCCGGTTTGGGCAATGATGATCAGCTCCGTTTCCCTCGGCTGTAGCCGAATGTGGCGGCAAGCTTCGTAGCCGTTGAGTTTGGGAAGCCCGAGGTCGAGCAGGATCACGTCGGGCTGGTACTCGGCGGCCAAAACCACGGCCTGCTGGCCGTCGTAGGCGGTCCGGGTGTCGTTGCCCAACAGGCGTAGCATCACTGCCAGGCTGTCGGCCCCGTCGCGGTTGTCGTCCACGATCAGGATGCGCAGCAAGGAGTTGGCGGCGGCTGGTTCGTGGTGCGGCTCGGGAGTCTGGACGTCCGACGGCGCGCAGACGATTGGCAAACGGATGACGAATTCCGATCCGGCGCCTGGTCCTTGGCTCTTGGCCTCGATTTTTCCGCCGTGCATTTCGATCACCCATTTCACGAGCGTCAGCCCGATGCCGAGACCTCCTTGAGACCGCTCGAGCGAATGGTCGACCTGAGAAAACATTTCGAAGATGCTGGACAGCTTATCGGCGGCGATGCCGATGCCGTCGTCTCGGACCGAAACGACGACGTCGTTTCCTTGCTGCCCGGCGGTGAGCCAGATGTGACTACCCGGATCGCTGTATTTAGCGGCGTTGTGCAGCAGGTTGGAAACGACCTGGGCCAGTCGTGTCAGGTCGGCTTCGATGAAGACCGGCTGCTGGGGAAGGGCGACGGTGAGATGGTGCCCCATGCGCTCGATGATCGCGTGGCTGGTTTCGACCGCGATGTCGACGACCGCCGCCAACTGGAGCCGCTCTTTGCGCAGCTCGAGCTTGCCCTGAGTAATGCGGTTGACGTCCATCAGGTCGTCGATGAGGCGGACCAAATGCGTCAACTGCCGTTCCATCATCGAGCGCGCCTGCTCGACCAACTCTGGCTCGCCTTCGGACAGCCGCATGAGTTGCAGGCCGTTGCGCAAGGGGGCGAGTGGATTACGAAGTTCGTGCGCCAGCGTTGCCAGGAACTCGTCTTTGCGACGGTCGGCTTCCGCCAGGTGAGCGGCCAAGGAGCGCAGTTCGCTCTCGAGCTGGTGGCGATGGGTAATGTCGTTGCCGGTCGGAGCCAAGAACAAAACGCGGCCCGACTCGTTCTTGATGGGGAGCAGGATGAAGTCGACCATTCTCTGGCTGCCGTCGGCGACGAAGTAGGGCATCTCGGCCCGATAGGTCTGACCGGCGGCCGCCTGTGCGGTCGCTTGTTGGATTTGCTGCATCAGCTCAGGCGACTCGTTCCAATAGGGACATTCCCAGAACGGCTTTCCGACGACCTGCTCGCGGGTGTAACCGCAGGCTTCGAGTGCCAGTCGGTTGGGCTCGACGAGGGTGCCGTCGAGGGTCATGATGCCGGCGAACAGCGGTCCCTGCTCGAAGAAGGCCCGAAACTTGGCGTCGGCGGTCGATGCGTCGGTGAGAAGCTGTCGTTCCCGCTCTTGGGCCTGCTGCCTTTCTTGGGTCCCCAGCTCGATTTCTTTCTGTCTGACGCTCAACTCTTGCGCGTTCTCTTCGGACCGGCGTTGGGCTCGCCGCATGGCGCCGCCGAGCAGGCAGATGCCGACGCTCATCGCCAGATAGAGTCCCATGCCGGCCTGGTTGTCGAAGCCCTCGATGGCGAAGCTGCCGCGGGGCGGAAGCAGAAATCGGGCCGAAGCGAGCGCGCCCAACAGGGTCGCCACCACGGCCGGGCCGAAGCCGCCGTACCAAGAGGCGACCATCACACCAAAGAGCATCGTGGCGAAAGGGAATTTGTCGCCGAGGATCGGATCGAAGAGCAGGCGCAGGCCGGTCGCCAACGTGATGCCAAGCAGGGCGCAGCCATAGCGGAAAATCAATGAGTCGGTTCGATTCCACATACTTCCGCTGCCAGCTTCCCGGTCAAACCCCGGATCGCATGGGACGAGTCATCTTCACTGTTGCACGATCGAGCCGGCGAGTACCACTATCTTACCCCAAAGCCACGCAGGGGGACACCTTCTCGCTTTAGTGGCTGGAACGAACCGCCCGCAGCATCGACGCCGCCGAGTCGCGTCCGAATCGTTTCTGTAAACGGCGCACCAAGGGATAGCCGAGCCGCGTAACGAAATGGTTCGGTCGCGAGAAAGCCAGGATGTCGTACCAGACGCTCCGCTGGCGCGGATCCCACTCGATCAAGAAGCGCTCTTCACCCCGCTCCACGTGTCCAGGGAGGGTTCCATAAGCGAAGCCGAACTTGCTCACCGGTTCCGACTCGTTCACGACGTAAACGATGCGGCAAGCATTGCGCGACCACAACCCGCAGGCGCGCCCCAAGACCGCCACCACCTCGCCGGTTCGAATCGGGGTCGCCGGTGACCATGCCTCGACCCAGCCGAGGCGGAAATGTTCCCACCGCCGCAAGGCGGCGCTGGCCGCCTGAAAGACCGACTCCCCTTCGCCCAGCTTGACGCGAGTGTGATCGACGACATAACCGACGGGGGGCGTTGCCTGGGTGGCCCCGACCGCCGCATAGCTGAAGTCGAGCCTGGCCTGGGCCGCGAGAAACGAGCGGAGCGACTCGACCGATGGTTTTCCGAATGAGAGCATTGGCCCACTATACAAGAACGGGCCCGAAAATCCCCTGGACGCGGCGTATACTTGCATATACAATTGATGACAGGGGCCGGGGAGAGAGGGGAACCAAGGGATGATCGACAAGCCGCGGGCAACAATCGACACCGTCGCCAAAACCTGCATCGCCGTGCGGCTGCGCGCGCTAAACCGCGTGGTGACCAACGCCTATGACGCGGCCCTGCGACCGTTGGGTTTGAAAGTCAGTCAACTCAACATCCTGGTCGTGACGGCCAAGATCGGGCTGGCCCGGCCGGCCCAGGTTTGCGAACTGCTGCACCTCGATGTTTCGACGCTCAGTCGTAACGTCGAGCGGATGCGGGCACAGAACTGGCTGGACGTGGTGCCGGGAAAAGACGCTCGCACCCAATCGTTTCGGCTGACCGCCGAGGGGAAGCGGCTGCTGAACAAGGCGTTGCCCGCTTGGGAAAAAGGGCAGCAGGAGGCCAAGGAGATGCTGGGTGCCGACCTGGTCGCGGCGCTCGACCAGGCCGCCCGGAAACTGGGCGGGGGAAAGGTCGATGGCTGACGCGTCAGGCGGTTTTTTTTGGGGTGATTGTTGTATATACAAGTATTGGAGCCGCCATGAAACTCGACGAACACCCGACCGTCCGCCACTTTCGGCAATACGGCCCGCAGCGGCCCGCGGCGCCGGCGACGCTCGATGCCGACGGACTGCGTCAACTTTGCCTCGACTGCGGAGCGGACGACGTCGGGCTGGTGGAGATCGGCCGCCCGGCGCTCGACGACCAGCGCGCGGACATCCTGCATTTCTTTCCACCCGCCAAGACGCTGCTCAGTTTCGTCTTGCGCATGAACCGCGAGCCGATCCGCAGCCCGGCCCGGAGCGTGGCGAATCTCGAATTCCACCATACCGGCGACGCGGTCAACGAAATCGCGCGCAAGGTCGTCGCCCGACTGGAAGCCCAAGGGCAGCGGGCGGTCAATCCGGCCATGGGTTTTCCGATGGAGATGGATCGTTTTCCGGGCAACAAGATTTGGGTCGTTTCGCACAAGCCGGTCGCGGTGGCCGCGGGACTCGGCATGATGGGGATCCACCGCAACGTGATCCATCCGAAGTTTGGCAACTTCATTTTGCTGGGGACCGTGTTGATCGATGCCGAAGCGACCCGCTACGATCAGCCGGTCGACTACAATCCCTGCCTGGAGTGCAAGCTTTGCGTGGCGGCCTGTCCGGTCGGAGCGATCGCGCCCGATGGCGGTTTTAACTTCGCGGCCTGCTACACGCACAACTACCGCGAGTTCATGGGGGGCTTTACCGACTGGGTCGAAAAGATCGCCAGCAGCAAAAGCGCGCTCGACTACCGCCGCCAGGTGAGCGATCCGGAATCGGCGTCGATGTGGCAGAGCCTTTCCTTCGGGCCGAACTATAAAGCGGCCTACTGTCTTTCGGTTTGCCCGGCCGGAGAAGACGTGATCGGACCCTATCTCACCAGCAAGGCGAGCTATCTCAACGACGTCGTGCGCCCGCTGACCGAGAAAGAAGAAACAATCTACGTCACGGCCGGCTCCGATGCCGAAGACCATGTCGCCCGGCGCTTCCCGAAGAAAAACACCAAGCGGGTGGGCAACGGCCTGCGTGTGCGCACGATTCCAACCTTTTTGCGCGGGCTGTCATTATCCTTTCAGCCCGGCAAATCGAAAGGCCTGGATGCCGTGTTTCACTTCTCGTTCACCGGCAAAGAAGTGGCGCAAGCCACGGTCACAATCCGCGGTGGCAAGCTCACGGTGGAAGAGGGTCACACGGGCGAGCCGAATCTGCGCGTGACGGCCGACAGCGAAACGTGGCTCGGTTTTGTGACGCGCGAGCGGAGTTTGGCCTGGGCGCTACTGCGCCGGAGGATTCGCATCCACGGCCGGCCGGGATTGCTGGTGGCGTTCGGCAAGTGCTTTCCGGCGTGAAGACGAGCCAGGTGGCATGATCTTACCGCCGGACCGGTGAAGTGCCGCTGCACCCGCGCGAGTGAAACGAGTGGAGCGATCCGGCCGGCGGTTTGCGCGGCGAAAGTCTCGGTTGTACCGATCTCGCCGGCGCTCGGCCATGCGTGTGCTACGGTTCACCAGGTAGTATCGCGCGGCTCCGATCGTCATTGCGCGTCAAACCCATCTCGACTGAGGTTTCGATCGAAAACGATGCCGAGTCCGCAATCCAACACTGTCGATGCGCCGCAGGCACCGGTCGTGTTTTTGACGGGAGCAACCGGCTACGTGGGTGGATTGTTGCTGCCGATTTTGGAACAGCAACGAATGACCCTGCGGTGTCTGGCTCGGAATCCGGAAAAGATGCGCTCGCGTGTCCAGGCAACCACGCAGGTCGTGCGGGGCGATGTCCTCGACTCTCAAAGCCTGGACGAAGCGCTGCAAGGAGTCGATACCGCCTACTACCTGGTCCATCTGATGTCCGGCTCAAAAGATTTTGAGAAAGACGACCGCCAGGCGGCGACGAATTTTGCGCGGGCTGCAAAGGATGCCGGAGTGAGGCGAATCGTTTATCTGGGGGGCCTGGGGGACGACGCCGACCCAGAACTTTCGCCACACCTGGGAAGTCGTCACGAGGTCGGCCAGATCCTGCGGGCGTCGGGCATCGAAACGATCGAGTTCCGGGCGTCGCTGGTGATTGGAAGGGGCAGCCTGTCGTTCGATCTGATCCGGTCGTTGACCGACCGATTGCCGATCATGCTTTGCCCGCGCTGGCTGACGACTCCGACGCAGCCCATTGCAGTGGACGACGTGCTGGCCTACCTGGTGGCGGCGAAAGACCTGCCTGCGGCCGAGAGCCGGATCTATGAGATTGGATCGAGCGGTGTGACCACCTATGGCGGGATGATCCGCGAGTATGCGCGTCAAACCGGCTTGCGGCGGTGGTTGATTTTTGTCCCGGTGCTGACTCCTTATTTGTCGAGTTTGTGGCTGGCCCTGGTGACACCGGCCAGTTTCGAAGTCGGTCGGCATTTGATCGAGGGGCTGAAGAATCCGACCGTGGTCCAAGACAAGACGGCCCTCGACGTATTCTCGATCCGTCCGATGAGCATGCGCGAAGCCATCGCCCGGGCGCTGGCCAATGTGGCCGATTCCGAACGGGGCGCCTGATCGATCGGCTCAGCCTCGCTTGGCGGCGAGTTTCAGTTCGAGCCGATTCTGCCGCTGCTGCAACTGCTTCTTGAGCTTGAGCACGGCCACTTCCTTGGCCTTGGCCTCGACCTCGACGGTTACGCGCAGACCGTGCCAGGCAGCCGGAAAATCACGCACGTCGATGAAGTCGTGATGCCGGGCCGGCTTGGGCCCTTGCCAGCCTTCGATGGGGCTGGAAATGTGGAACAGCGGCTCGCGGCGCCAGGTGGCGATGGCCCGAGCGGTCGCTTCGGCTTCGGACAACTCGTCTCGATTGCAGCGGTGATGATGGACGTCGTACACCAGCGGGATGCCGGTGGTCTGGCAGATCGACAACAAGTCGCTGGGCGTGAACAGCTTGTCGTCGTTTTCGACGGTCAACCGGCATCTGGCCCGGGGCGAAAGCCGATCGAGAGCGCGGGCGAAATCGGCCAGCGCCTTGGGTTTGTCGCCGAAGGCGCCGCCGCCGTGGATGTTGATCACGTCGGCCCCGACCCACTCGGCCACCTCGGCCTGATATTCGAGTTCGCGTAGCGAAGCCTCGACGACCGCGGGCCGCTGGGAATTCAAAACGACGAACTGATCGGGATGAAAACAAGTTCGCAGCTTATGCCGCCGGGCGAACGCCCCACATTTTTTGAAGCGGCGGACGATCTCGTCGGCCGCCGGCAGCTCGTCGACCCGGTAGCCAACTTGGGGGTGGGTTTTGAGCGGCAGGATCTGGCTATTGATCCGAAAGCAACCGATGCCGCTGGCGGCACAGAATTGCAGAGCGGCAAGGAGCGCGTCGGCATTGGCCAGCGAAAGACGCGACAATTTTGCCAGCCCGTCGGCCCGCGACATCTTGCCGACCGCCGTGGCGGTGGTTGTGGCAAACTTGATCGGCTGATCCCGAAAGAGGCAGCAGAGGCCGAGGCGAATCATGCCCGGCTCCAGTTCGCGCCGGTGATCGATAGTTGCAGCACGGTGGCCATTGAGACCCATTCCAAATCAAGCCGATCGTACGTGGGCTGGGCGTCCAGCCGGGCTTTGTCAGTTCGTTGTACCAATCGAGCGAGGCGCCGATCACGGGCATGGGTGTCGCCTGGATTCAAAAGATCCCACCGCCCGGGGTGCGCACGTCAGGCTCGCGTTGCGGTTCGGCCGGTTGGTTCTTTGCAGCAGGCTTGGCCGGTTCGGCCTGCTGCGCGTCGTGAAGGCGAACTTTCCGGAGCGCTGCCAAGAGTTTCGCGATCTTCTCGTGAACCTCGAGAGTTTGCGAGATGACAATCGCTCCCGACAAATGGAACGGACTGATCGCGCCTGGGCCGGCGACTTCGTCCCAGCTAGCCGGTGCGATTGCCTTGGTAATCTCCTGCATTAATGGCCGATATCTGTCTGCACGGGGGTTCATTGGGTCGGCAGCGGCAATCAAATCTTGCACCGGATAGACCTGGAGGACGAGCAGATTGCTGGCTTTGTCGGGCGTGGTCACGAGCACCGATTCGTTATCGATCGTCCAGACGAGTTTTAACGGAGCGAGGATTTTGGTGAGGGCCGAGCCAAGCGGTGTCTCAGAAATCTCGCAGCTCACGGGCGCATCGACTCGGATCGAGGCATCGGCCAGCTCTTTTGTATCGAGTTGGACCGGCAAGCCCGTTGAGCGCGTGATCCCGGCGAGGATTTCAGCGAGGGGCGTCTGATTGTATTTTCCGGAGAAGGATTTTTGCAGGATGACGCGGATGCGACCTTCGGCCGCTTGCTCGGCCTCGGTTTGTACGCCGACCGGCGCCTGGGCTTGCTCCGCGGGCAGAATTTCCCCGCCCGGAGGATCGCCGGCCAGGTGCTGCTGGTCGCGAGCTTTCCGTAGCGCTGACAGGAGCAGAGCAATTTGTTCGTGGACATAGGGAACCTGGCGTATGACAAAGGTGCTCGACGCCGCGTTGAAGAATTGCTGGCCCGGGCCGGTCCCTTCGTCCCAGGTGGTCGGCTCAACCTGGTCCGTAATCAATGTGTTCAACTGCTGTGCGTAACCGGACGGTAGACCCTTGGCTGTGGGGTGGTTGACCAGATCGCGGATGGGATAAACCCTGATGATTTCCAAATTGCTTGCATAGTCGGGCGTGGTCACCCGCAACAATCCATCCTGGATTACCCAGGTCAGGTCCACTTGTCCCAGCATTAGGCGCAGGGCCGAC
>Ga0182024_10007483_pt1 | contig 23519 bp, 38 predicted proteins | sample P32metaG_FD_120480 | JGI IMG/M metagenome (GOLD analysis project Ga0182024, IMG submission 120480) | Permafrost microbial communities from Stordalen Mire, Sweden - P3-2 metaG (Illumina Assembly) | ecosystem: Environmental > Terrestrial > Soil > Wetlands > Permafrost | place: Sweden: Stordalen... | reverse complement strand
TGGCCGACTTGCGAAGAAAGCTCATGAAATACATCCGGCACTACAACAAAGCGCCCAAGACAGTAAAGTGGCGCTATTTTGATCCGATGCGTCGCATCACTCCCAGTTCAGCTGTTACAGGCTACTAGTATGCGCGAATGTAGTACATAGGAACGGCCATGTCATCTCCTACAAATCCTGTTCGAATGCGCAGCGCACATCTCTTGGCGGCTGCGATGATCGTTGCAAGGGCTGCGATTGCGGTAGCAGGCGCGGCGCAGGGACCGCCGGCGCTGATGCTTCCGGAAAACCAGGTGACACACGTGTCCGATCACGTGTCTGCCATCCTGGGCTTTCCCAATATCGGCATCGTCGTGGGCGATCGTGCAACGCTCGTGGTCGATACGGGACTGGGTTCACGCAACGGAGCCATCGCGTTGCACGAGGCGCAGAAGCTATCGAAGGGCCCCGTGCTCTACCTCACCACCACGCACTACCATCCCGAGCACGCCGCCGGCGAAGGAGCGTTTCCTCCGAACACCATTCTCGTGCGGCCGATCGCGCAGCAGAAAGAACTCGAGGAGCGCGGAATGCAGTTCGTCGAGATGTTCAGCAGCCGGTCACCGCAAATGAAAGAGCTGCTCGCCGGTGTGGAGTTTCGCGCACCGGATATCACGTTTGAAAAAGAGATCACGCTCGATCTCGGTGGCGTGACCGCGCGGCTTTTCTGGCTGGGACAGGCGCATACGAAGGGGGATGAGTTGGTCGACGTCGAGCCAGACAGCACGTTGATTTCTGGCGACGTCGTGCAAAACAAGATGGTCCCGAATCTGCCGGACGAAAATGCCAGTATGAAGGGCTGGGTGGAAATTCTCGGGAAGCTCCGGCAGTCGAAGTGGCAGTACGTGGTGCCGGATCACGGTGCGCTCGGCGATGGTTCGCTGATCGAGCAGGACTGTCGATTCTTCTCGCAGCTTCAGGCGCGCGTTCTCGAATTGAAGCGCCAGGGAAAGTCCGCGGACGAGGCCGGACAAATTCTGCTCGCCGAATTCAAGACGAAGTTCACCGATTGGCCGAACCTGACCGCCGTTCCCAACGTGGTGAAGCACGTCTACGCCGAAAACCAGTAAGTCCCGATTCGAGGAGTCGCCTTCACGGGAGAAGCTCCCGGAGTGCGTTCGCACCTTGTCCGCCCTGATCGTGGCGGGTCGCACAGTGTATCTTCACTGCACTGAGGGTGTAGGTCGCTCGCCCACAGTAGCGATCGGCTATCTTCACTGGTCCCTGGGCTGGGGATTTGATGCCGCGGTCTGCCACGTGAAACAGGCTCGGCAGTGCTCGCCCCACCTGGAGGCACTCCGGCTAGCACTGTGGAAGTCCGGCGAACCCTCACCCATGAGTGAGGCATTTGACCAATCATCGGGCGGAATCCTGCGCCACGGCAGGTTCGGCCTCTCTGCCAGCCGGCACGTGGAGGCGGTCAGAAAGGCTGTGGAAGCCCCCCGACGACCAGCCAGCGCCCGCAAGTCATGCCCCGCCGTTCGGGTGTTCCTGCGACCTCAAATTCGGCTTCTTGGATTCAGTTCTCCGAGCGGCGCACCGCAACAATCCGCAAGGTTCCATGCCCTGTCGTGGGTGGTCAACAGCCGCGAGCTTGGGCCTTACGTCGTCGCCACTCTTCGCGGGCAGCATTTAGTTGGTCAACGAAAGCTGCTCGGGGTGGTTCACCAAGACTTGCGGCGGGAGAGCAAATGAACGTAGAAGCGCGTCCGGATTCGATGCGCTGATGGTTGGTCGGGCGAAGGACATCGGCGGACAGCCCTCCGTGCCAACATCTTTGGGACAAGTCTAGTGCCTCGCGGCGATGCGTCTAAAGATTTGGAACCTACTGCCCCTCTCAGACGTAATTACAATTGGCCCGGCGGTTCTGTGGCACCCTCGGGAAACTCGCGATATGTGCTCCACCGAAGGGAGCCCTGAAACAACGTTGACACAAAGGAGAATTCTCCATGCGGAAGTTTAGACTGGGGTTTGCGGGGTTGTGCGTCTTCGCATTGTTGCTGTCGGTGACAGCCGTCCAGGCTGCGCCCCAGGATGCCAATTTTGTCGGCGCGTGGGCTATGACCATGACAGGCGGCGGTGCGGGTGGAGGAGGCGGCAACCGAGGTGGCGGCGGTGGCGCGCAGTCGCTCACTATCACGCAGGACGGCGACAAATTCAAAGTCAGCCACAAAACGCCGCGCGATGAAAATGCCTATGACGCCACCGTCTCGGGCAACACGATATCATGGACAGAGGAGCGCCAGGGTCGCGAGGGCAACACGATGAAGATCGAGTATAAGGCAACGCTGAGCGGCGACACGATGACGGGCACCATGGGCGGCGGCCAGTTCAGCCGTGACTTTACAGCCAAGCGATCAAACTAACCTACTCCTCGCGCGGGCCAGTCGACCATGCTGTCCGCGGAGAGGCCGAACATCGCGGCGGTCGCGGTGCCGGGCTCGAGGGAATTTTGTAGGGCCGCAAACTACGGTCGAAATAGTCTTCGCGGCGCTCCTTGCACCACAATTTAATCCAGTCTGTCGCCAATCCATCGAAAAATGGTGCTCGCTTCGGGGAATCGTGCGCCATGGTTGGCTTGCGGGGCAAACGAGTCCAAGAGGACATCAACAACTTCTGGATGGGGCATACGCCAAAGACGATGTCAGACCTCTACTCCCGGTTGGACGAAGAACTTGAACTTCGTTTGGCTGAAGCGGAGACGATGAGCGTCGGATTCGAACTTCCAATTGCTCCAAATGCTCCAAGAAATTCAGAGGAGCTGGAACTCGAATTAGAACTGCAAGAGCAGTAGAATGAAACGAGTAGCCAACGATGCGCCCGTAGCTCAGTTGGAAAGAGCGTCTGCCTTCTAAGCAGAGGGTCGGGGGTTCGAATCCCTCCGGGCGCGCCACTCTAACCCGCACGATGATTATGATTTACGCTGCTACAGCAACCTTCCTTTCTTCTGATTTTCTAGGTCTCATAGGTCTCATGGGCGTGGGCTCGTGAGCTGGGACAGCGAAGCCGACACCCACTTTTTCCGCAATCTCAGTCCGAAACTCCAAATCATCTGCCAGCTTGGAGTAGCCGTCGGTCATCGAACCCTTGGCGTGTCCAAGCCAGAAACGAATCAGGTCTTCGGGTGCTCTTTGTTTTCGTAACCATGTGGTGCGAAACCGCCGCATGGCGTGGAAGCCTGCCTTTTCTACCCCGAGGCTCTTGAGAACCGGGTGTAGGCTTCGGCGAGCCAGATTGGTCTGAGACAACGGCTGCCCTGATTTGTTCACAAACAAAAGTCCCGGCTGACGACCCTTCACAAACTCTTTGAGAAGTTTCGCCAGCTCATCACACACATCGACCTGCCGATAGGCATTCTTAGTCTTGGGTGTTTGGATTGTACCGTCCCAACAGGACTGCTGAACCGTGATGGTTCGGCAGTCTTCTGAGAGATGTCTTAGTTCCAGCCCGAATGCTTCGCCAACTCTCAGCCCCGTTCCCGCCAACAGCGCGTATAGCACACGCTCCTGTCCGGTCGCCGCACTGACGATCTTTTTGACAGTGTCGGCGATGAACACGGGCCGATGCTGATTCTCGATGACGGGTAGCTCGATAAACTCGTGATTCCACCTTCGTGGAAACAAAGGTTCACCGTTACAATCCAAAGCGGAGCCAACGACTAATTTGACCAAGCCGACATATGTGGTGATCGTTTGCGGCGACAAGCCTGCTTGGTGCATCTTCGATACCAACGTTTTAACCGTGGCATTGTTGACGGCGGCAAGCGGAATGTCTCCAAGGTTGGGGTTAAGCCACTTGTTCGCGCAGTTCTGCCACGAAAAGAGAGTGGCGGGTTTGACGGGTTTGCGTTTTCGATTCATAGCATGGTCAAGAAACCATTTCATTTGCTCTCGAAACGTAACGCCGTTGGTAGTCTCGACGAATTGCTGAGCGTCGTTGACTCCGCTGGCAGCTACAATTTCGTTCGCTCTACGCCGTCGCTCGCCCTTTGAAAGATATCCTTCACCGGAGACAGGGCAGATTCTTTCGCTTGCGTGGATTCTGTCCGCACCTACCGGGTACCTCCAAAAGCGAACCACGTACCACTTACCGCTGATTGCAATTGTTCCCACCTGACCGCGGCGAGACATACATCCTCGTTTCCGCTTGTCTAGTGTCGCTGGCGGGACAGTATCACCTGAGTCTATTCCGGGCAATCCTTGGTACAGCTCGGCGGGGAATTCTAAAAGCGCAGACATACCCAATCCATTCCCTAACGTTTGTTAGATGAATTGGTGCAGTGCACTGAGTTTACCGGGCTTTGTTCGTGCTGCCCGGTTCTCTTTCACAGCCGCCGCTCTGGCCGCTACCACCGTTCGGGATTCTCCACGCCAATGAGCGGCGGCGCGGCTTCCGAGACGGCGGTCACAATGGCTCCCATTGGAACCAAGACTCAATACGAGAAACAATCAAACGACGCAGAATCGAAAAACAAATCGGGGAGTAAGCGACATCTACGTGGGTATACTGGCGCCATGTTGATGGTCATCTTCGGTGCAGGGGCATCTTACGATTCCGCCCCAGCGTTCCGACCTTCCTTGACCACTGGAGGACCGTGGCGTCCTCCACTTGCGAAGGATCTCTTCGCTGATACCAACCACGCGTTTGGCACTTTCGTCCAGAATTATCCCAAGCTCGCCCACATACTCCCTTATTTGCGACAACCTTCCAACGGGAGAAGCGTCGAGCAGGTCCTAGAAAATCTTGTAGAGCAGGGTAAAGAGAACCCAGAGGCCATACGCGAACTCGCCTCTGTCCGATTCTACCTGTGCGAATTGCTGCACAACGTGACTCAAAAATGGCTCCGCGAAATAGATCGCGTCACCAACTACGCCCCACTTATCAGAGAAATTCTGCGATTCAACAAAACCGGTGAAGAAATCTGCCTCGTCACCTTCAATTACGATCTGTTACTTGAAAACGCCCTGTACTCTTTTGATTTCAAGTCCCGAGATCCAGTAGAGCAGCTTGATTCTCATCCAATTCTCAAATTGTTCAAACTACATGGTTCGGTGAACTGGAGTAGGCTCGTGGACCTTCCGGAAGGCGCGAGGCTGCAACCGCAGACGCTGATCCAACAAGCTGATACCATTCGCCTCACCGACTTATTCGTTCGTGCAAACGCTACGGAGCCCAACGAAATGTATGCATTTGCAAAGCCGGTTTTTCCTGCAATTGCGATCCCAGTTCAAACGAAGTCCGAGCAATACTTTGAATGCCCGGTCGCTCATCGCAATTACCTTGTCGAAATGCTGCCACACGTGACGAAGATTCTCATCATTGGATGGCAGGCCAAGGAAGCCCACTTTCTGGGGATGTTGCGGTCACGCATTCCCTTGCTCCGGCACGTCATGATCATCGGAGCCAAAGAAGGCGACGCAAGAGAAACACTCACTCATTTCTTAGCGGAGATTAAGCCACCACAGCTTTCGAGCGTATCATTTGCTCACGAGGGGTTTACCGAATTCATTGTGAATCGCGAGGGTGACAGTTTCTTCAGCGCCTAGAAACGAGTCCAGAGGGTCGGGAGAAAGCGAATGCGAAACGTAATTCGAGTTGGGCTGTTATTGAGTCTCGCGCTGATACCCACGACTGGTCAGCAATCAGAGGAGCCGAGTCTGAACGACACGCTTGTTTGGATAAAGGACTTTATTCATGACCACCCTGCATTCCGAGTTAGCGACGAATTCAGTTCCTCCGGCTGCCAAGCCACGGTTACGGAAACGTATGTTTATACCGGTTTCTACCCGTCCGGGAAGATCAAAACGCGTGTGGAGACGGTCTCACTCAGCGATCTAGACCCGAACGCCATAAAGTACGAACTCGTTTCTCCGTCTAAACTCACGCATGACACAGGTGGATATGTGGTGACGATGGACAGCGCGAACAATCAGTCGGCGGTTCAAATCGAATTCATTGATGTCAAAGGCCTGTCAAAACTAAAAACTTCAGGCAAATCCTTAGGTGTTTATTTATTGGATATCGATTCGGGACATCGCTTCGGTGCCGCACTGAGGCACGCTGTGGTGTTGTGCGGCGGTAAGGCATCGCCGTTTTAGCTGGCGGGCCCTGGGCGAGAACTATTGACGCAACCGCCGCGGAGTGGCGTTGGCTGGACTAATCTGCGACTTCTGAATGCTCCCAAGGGAGATGGGTATGGCGCGAAAGACTATTCTGCTTTGCCTGATCTTGCTGGCCGGATGTTCGTCTGGGCCTCGATTCAAGGTGGTTGATGGCACGAGTCCACCCGGCGCATTGGCAGTCGACACAAGGACCGGGCAAATGTGTCGGACGAATAAGCGCATCGATGCCGTACCGATTACAGAAGGACTCCCGTACTGCGTGGACTTGAAGTAGGACGGGATCGTCTGACTAAGCGGGCTATTGGTTGGGGCACTTCGTGCGGCCCAGAAGCACGCTCACAATTTCGTCGCCGGTTCCCCATCGTTCGCGCGCCGCTTGATAGCGGGCTTGGCGGTTCAATTCCACGTGGACGGAATTGCGGCCCTCGAAATGAATCTTGAGGTTCTTTGCCAGTTCAAGGGCCTTCCGGATGTCTTGCGTCTGCAACCACGCTTCGTGAAAGCGGAGTCGGGAATCCTCCGCGCCTTGTCCGTAATGCTGAATAAGATATCGATTGACGTTCAGCTCGCACATCGCGGCAACTCGGTTGAACGATGCAAATCGAGACTGGAGCTGCGACGCGTCCCAGCCCTGTTCACGGGCGAAATCTTCGAACTCAGAATTTGTGAGTTCGGGAGCGAACCAACACTGAGAAATCATCGCCTTCGTGTCCGCCCCCTTCTGGCGGAACTTACGAACCTTCTCCAAATTTGCCAATTTTATGGGGAGTAGACCCCGAACAATACGGGCGGCGTCGAGTGCTTCACGACGAAGACGCTTAGCTTCCACGATTGCTGCGGCTGCTTTCTCCCGTTGCCGAATTCTCCAACGGATTTTTCGCCGGTTGGTGGACGCACGACGCTTCGCTGGATCGATTGTTCGGTCAGGCACAGTTTCTCCTTTGTGCGGACGAGCGTACGGACTGGCGTACGGGATGGGTGGATATCCGTGTGGGTGGTTTCCATACGGGTCTTGTGAATCCGCAAATTCTTTCCGGTTGCCTCCGGCGCGGCGGCGTGGGGTGGGTGACCCACGGGGGCTCCACTCGGGTGGCCTAAGCCTTTTCAGATTTTTCAGAACCCGGGACAAAAATCTAGAGCGCGCTCTACGACCAGCCACGACATCAGCGGCACGAGCGACACAGCGGCACGCAAGCCCGATTTCCGTTTCGACATCGAGACGACCACACCAGTACGTTGCGTTGGTTCGTTGCGAGATGGTCACATCTTACTCATTGACAATGCAACATTACTTTGATACGGTTGTCAGTTAGGAGATCAAGTCCAATGACGCCATCAATCGTTCGGAACGTCGTGAGAATGCCGAAGAAGCGGACGAACCAAGTTCGGAGCCGCATCTCGTATCTTTCCAACGAGCAACTGGAGCGCTTCCTTCAAACTGCCAAGGAATACGGGCCACGCGAGCACGCCATGTTCCTGTTCGCGGTCGCGCACGGTGCGCGAGCGCAAGAGATTGCGAATCTGCGGCTTACCGACATCAATTTCGGCAATGAGCAAATACACATCGCTCGACTGAAGGGCTCGCTCGATTCCACCCAGAACCTGCTGAAGGTCAAGGGCAATGCCCTGTTCAACGAGGCCGCTGCGCTAAAGGCTTGGCTTGGAGTTCGGGAAGACGACGCCGACAACTTCGTGTTCAACTCCCAGAAGTCCACACAAATGAACCGCGTTACGATCTACAAGATTTTCAAGGCCATCGCCCGCAAGGCGGCCCTCGGCGAGACCCTTCAGCACCCACACGTTCTGAAGCACACCGCTGCGATGCTCATGGTCCGACAGGGAGCCAACGCCTTTCTTATCCGTCAACATCTCGGACACCGCTCGTTCGATTCCACGCTGGCCTACGTCAATCCTTCAGACGCTGAAGCCTCTGCCGCTTCTGCCAAGGCGTTCTCCCAAGCCTTCTAGCCCGCCGAATCGCCTTCCGGTTAGAGCTGTTGGTGGTAAGATGCCGCCACTTTCGGAAGCGAACATGACGCCCTTGAATTTACTTGCAAGTGTAGTTCTGCTGTCTATCGCCTTTTGGGTCATCTATGCACTTCAGGATGAGCACCCTTGGCTAGAGCCTGTCTTCGGACTGGGTTCGCCCCTAGTGCTCATCTTCATTGGTTGGCATTGGCACATCAACTGGCTCGTGGTCCTAGGATTAGGCTTCTGCATCGTAATCCTCGCCTTGTACGTATGGTTTGGACACTTGGTGCCGTACTTCCGAAAACGAGGTTGAACGGAAACAGAATCCTCGTATTGTTGCATTCCGGCGTTTTCGCCCCTTCCAAATGGGTGAGAACGCCCGACTTGTTTTGGGGCCGAAATATGCAGCATTACTTTTGCGTGTAATTCTTACCTCTTCGAGGCCCGGCCTGCCGCCAATACCGCTTGCTGCTCTGCCGTCAGTTCAGCCTCGGGCGTCACCGGCAAAGTCGCGTTCGCCAGCACGACGCCGACTGGCGCACAATAGGCGCCCGCCCGAGTTCGTCTCTGTAATCGCCGGATGGCCTCGATCCGCGTGCACGGGGTTCTCCGGTCGCCTTTGGTCTTCTGAGGGCCGTGCATTGTCTCGCTTGCCACGATGCCTGCGATAGTCAACTCTTCGTCTAACGTCCACTCCATCTGATTCTCCTTGGTGAATCTGGACAGCGGTTCAAAGCCCCTTTCAGTCCCGGGAAAGTGCCGTTTTGCGGGGTTTTGGAGCCCAGAACGGTCTGCTTTAGGTCTGGTGAGCAGTTCGTGATCGCCACAGTCCCCGTAAATATATGACAGCAAGCAAGATAGATCGAAAATGAATTAGAAACGCCCCGATTTCTTCTTGGAAGACCGATCATAAGCGATGCGCCCCATTCGCCGGCATCGCGAAACCGTTCGGTCTGGCGCGCTTCTCGGGTCGGTTGGTTCGCCTAACGGCGTCGGGCTGTTTGCCCTCTGGGCTCGCGCCGGGCAGGCGTCATTCTCATTACTGGCAGTTGGTCTCGATCACTTGCTGTCACGTTTGGGAGCGCGCATTTTTCTCGTCTCCGACGTGGGGCTTTTTCACTTGCTGTCATCAATTGCTGTCAGATAAGGCGTTAAATATCGCTCTTATTAAAAGCAAATGATTGACAGCGAGTGTTTCGTCTACAAAATACAGGACTTCACTTGCTGTCACACTTTTTGTCACTCCACTTGCTGTCACGCTTGTGGGCGTATGTTTGACAGCAAGTGAAGCGGTTCGACGTTATTCCTCTCGACCGGGCAGGTATTTGACGTACTCCTGTCCGTTCGCTTTCTTGATTTTGACTCGATCAAGCCATACGGGAGCGAAGACGTTCCAAGCGCGCTCGAAAACGTGCACTTCGTTATCTCGATAGGCATTGCTCTGGGTCTCAAAATCCCTTCGGCTTTTGGCTACCACTTCGGGAGCCATCCCAGCCGCCAACTGCCTGCTCATCCGCTCCGTGATCCGCTTGATGAGCCCGAGGTAGTAGCCAACCTTATCGGGAACCTCGGTCGTGAAGCACACCCGTCGGATCACCACCTGCCGGGTGAAGATTTTGATGGCAATGTCCACGTCGGACGTTTCTACCGTCCGCGCTCCTCTTCCAAATGCAGACATGTAGGCGTCCACAGTGAGGTTCTTCTTCCAGCGGGCCTTCTTTTGGACATCGACAGATTGCTGGTTCCAGAATTCATCCAATCTCACCTCGGCCTCTGGTGCCATGTTCATCTCTCCGGAGTAATCCAGAGAGTTAAATTCGGCCAGCAGCTCGAATGCGGTTTTCTCGTCAATCCGAGGAAGGCTGCCAGTGAGTTGAGGAACACCGAACTCGGGATAGAACCTGTCCCACAGTCCTTGGTTCTTTCTCCCCGCGAAAGCCTTCGTGTAGTCTAAGCCGCTTGGACCGCACAAGATCATTCCGAGTCGAGCCCCGTTCTTACTCTTCGTGCCTCCTCTTGATTTAGACAAAACGCGGCTGACGGAGGTTGAATCCGCCAGTTCAATCATCACGTCGAGAATCGAGGGGTTGCGGGTGCCGGTGGATTTGTTTCCCAGTGTGTCAATTTCATCCGTATAGCAGAGCACCGGCCAATCTTCGGGAGGTTCGAAGAATAAATCTTTGATGCCGACCCCGGAGTCCGCGCTGTTGATTTTCTTGATTCTGCAACCCCCACCAACGACACCCTCGGGATAGAGAATCCTTTCGACGCGTCTATAGGCTTCGCCCTTGCCGCTGCCGGTCTCGCCAATCAAAGCAGTGTAGTATCGAGGCTCGACATCGAGATTGTTGAACCGCACTTTTCCAGCCATCCGCAAGCCCAGAAACGTCTTGGCAATCACGTAAGCGAACTGAGGGGCCAAAGTCGTGCCACGAGTAACGACATTCACAAATTTCTTGTAGATTCCGTTGATGACTGATGGATCGAACGGTGGAATAGAATCTTCAGAGTCTTCATCCGCCGCATTCGAAATCGGACCAGCGGTAGATGCCGTAGGCCCGTTTTCCGAAATCGAAGAAGTTCCGAACAAAACAGTACCGCTCTGCGAACCGCCAAACACTAGAAAGTGACCGACTTTCGCTTCCATCCATTCGCGGAGTTGTTTCCACTGGCGGATGCCTTGGCAATGCCCATGCTTGCACTCGTAAATCAACTTTCCACTGGGCCACATAATGACAGCAGTCGATGTGTCGAAGTCTTTGCCGGTCGTGTGCTCCGATTTCCACGGGCACGCGATGAACCACTTAAAACCCCCTTCGTTATTTGCGACGCGGGCTTGATAGTCAATTTCGCAATCGTGAAACGCGGCTTCGACGTATGCACCAATTGCGTTTTGGTCGTCTGTTCCAACCGCTTCAGCGGTCGGCTTCGACTCGTCTTGATTCTTCTCCGGCGAATCAGCCAGCGGAAGGTCTGAAACAACCGCGTAGGGATTTCCGCTGGGATGAATTGCGCCGGGTGCCATGACGTAGGCTCCGCGACTTCGAACCTCACCACCGCCTCCCGTATGCCCGTGCGTCTTGCACGAACCCCGAAAGTACATTTGGATTCCGCCGATGCCATCTTTCTCCACACGGCCAGTCTTAACTGTGAAAGTCGGCGGCAGGTTTTCGAACGGCTTGATCGAGTCGAAATCGTAGACTACGAGCCCTGAAGGCCCGAGCGCGATAGCCGGGTTGAAATTCGGATTGGTCGCCCACCAACTGCGAACCACTGCTTCATCATTGGAGGCGTCAAGCACGCCGTGCGGCACGACACTCCCAGCAGGAGCTTTGCTACGTGGATAGCAAGGGAAAACAAACCAACCGCGACGTACGCAGTCGAGCGCGTGTTCGAGCAAGGTTTTTGACATCCCCTGAGCCTTCGCGGCTCTGGCGTTTTGAATCTTTTTCACATCCTCGATTACCCAGTCGGCAGTGCCTTCTGGAATCTCGAACGGGCTTTTCGAAGCCCGCAACTCTTGAATCGCTTTGAGTGTTTCTTCCGTAGATAGGAGCCTCACAAAGCACCACCGACAATCTCCACATCCGTTGCAGAAGGGTTCGCGCCTTCGCGCACGGGATCGATATCAAACAGACACTTCGCTCCCACGTAAGGCTTACCGACCTTGACTTGCGTTGCATGAAAGAAATACCGGGTAAAATCAGGTGCGGCTCCCATGATGAAGCCGAACTTTCGTCGTGCTATGTAAACCGAAACTGTGCCTTCGCATTTCATAAGTCCTCGGGTGTTACAAGAGTGGACTCGACCCACGAGGGTCGGTCTTGTGTTGCATCGCGGCGAGGAAATCAGGGGATGAACTCCCAACGATTCTATTGCCGAATTCCTTTGTTACTTTGTGCATTAAAACGGCTCGTCGATGAGAATGCCGCACTGCAATTTCATTCGCCGAACCGCTGTGCGGATCATCTTCTTCATGCGCCAACGCATCGTGACAATCGCCTGTCGAAACCGTCTGCGTCGTCCTTCCCACTTCGTCACATAAAAGAAACGGCAGTACTCCATCGCGCCGTACGACCAACCGTGCCAAATGTGCTCATCGTCGGTTTGTGGCAACTTGCCTGACATCGCGATGTCAAAACCCAACCAAAACAATCTACGGCTCCATGATTCCTTCATCTTTTCCAACTTCCGGCTGTCGCCGTCTTTGATTTCCTCTCAGCCCGAGTATTGGATTCTTCCCGTTCGAGAAAATGGCCTGCGTATGTTGCTATTGGTGTTGCTGCAAACCCTTTGCTTCTTCGATTACGTCTGTGACGAGCACTTTCATCTCGCCGCGCTCGATCTGTCCGATGACGGCCTTTAGTTTGACGGACTTTTTGAAGTCCAGCGGCAGGGGCGCGGCTGTCTCCGCAAGCCTCCGCAAGTCTCGAACTGCCGCAGCAATCTTCAACACCCGCGCGGTCGAATTGATTTTCCGCGACAGTATTCGGCTCACTTCCGAAAGGGGAATGTCTGTCAGCGTCGCGATTGTGTGTAACGGGACTCTTAGCTCAGCGATTTGCTCGTTCGCTTGTGCGACTGCGTCGATCATGTTTCTCTCCAACAAAAGAATTGGGCACCCGAAGACCAAAAAAATAAGGCCGCCCTTTGCAGTCGGGCTCGTTAATTCACGGGTGGGATGTCGCTTGAATCGGGCTGCGCGACGTTACGTGGGAGGGTGGTGTTTCAATCCTCTCTACCACTTAGACGACAGACGGTGGCGCTTTACTTGCTTTTCGGACTTCAATCCCTATGCTCTTGATTCTGAACAACTTGTTGTAGATCCATTTCTGATCCTTATCGAATAAGCGAGCGATCTCAGCGATACTTTGGCCCGCCGCCCGGCCCTGAACTATCAGTGCTTCGTCAGGCGAAAGGCGTTCGAGGATTCTTTCAAGCAGAGTGGCCCCTGGTACCAGCCGTCGCAGGTACGCTTGAATCGGCGTCTCGCGCTCGCCGCGCTCGTCATCAATCGACTCGATGTACTCGTTTTCTACAACCTCGCAGGCCTGCTTCGAAAGCATTGGACCCGCGGTATGCCCTTTTCCACCGGAGTTCTCACCGTAAGAATCCGAATTGGACTTAGGATCTCCACGCGTGTCGCCTTCAATCGTGAAGTGATGAGCCCACGAAGGCGACGCATCACCGCTACTGCCGCTATCTGGCCCGGAGCCGCTGGCTGTTCCGTTGTGATACATCGGCGCGGGATTGTCATAGCCCTTCCAATCCCAATACTCGACCACAGGATGACGCGCACGATCTCTGATGACGTCCGTTATGACGTTCTTAATGGTTTCATAAACCCACGTCGAGAATTTGCACTGGCCTCTGAATGAGTTCAATCCTCGCCAGACTTTCAGCGCAGATTCCTGTCCGGGATCTGCTGCGCTGGCATCCGTAACTTTTTGACTCAGATTGTTCGCAAATACCCACGCCTTCTTATTCGCTTCCTTACCCAACACACTCTCGGCGTACAGCACGATCTCTCGGAACAAATCATTCTCTGCGTTACGCGTGGCTTCGACATTGCGGACGTTTTTGCAACCGATGTAATCACTGTACAAGAAATCGAGACGTGCTCCTCCTTTTCTGTCAACAAGGCGTAGTTCGCCCGGCGCATCAATGTAGGTGCCCCCCGTCACGGACACCTCCGGCGCTGTGCGCGAAACCTTACCGCTTTTCGCCGGGGAGCGCGCGAGCTGGATTGCAGTAGCCACTAGTTCTTCACAGATCCACTTTCCAGCTCGGGCAAAATGCTCGCAGCATGGGATTGAATAGTCGTATGCCACCTCCGGTCTGCGCCGCTCCGCGGTCGTCTGCGAAGTCGGCTTGTGCTGCCCGCGTTGGTGGGTATCACTCCACCATTCTGTGGTTGAGCAATGGGTCATGCCATCAGTTCGCAACCCCATCGCTTGCGGCTTCGGCTGCTTCCGTAAACACTTCCTGCTCAAGTTTCTTCGCTCTATCACTGATACATTCCGTAGTTACCTCGGATGCCACAGACGCGAGCATTTCTTTCCTCATCGTGGCTTCAGTCAAGATCGCGTATTCGATAACCCAAATAACCGGGGCTGGCCCGCTCTCCATCTTTTCTAGGCATGAAGTGCAAAGAAGATAAACTACCGGCTCCATTCGCTTACGGAAAAGAAGGTCAACACGCGCATACCAGAAATCGTAATGATCTTTGTCATCGGCGCGCGCGGGTTGAACGTGGACACATGCAAATCGCTGCCCGCCTTTGAGGTATGGTGCGTCTTTCATCGCTTGGTCGGGGTTTTTTATTTTGCTTTTGTCCCCCGTCTTCGCTGCTATACGTTTACGTTCTGCTTTGGTTGACATATTTCCTCCTGTGCTACTTGCCGGACTTCCACGCGTCCGGTTGCGGTGCTGCTCTGCGCTTGCTCGATCAGGACCACTTACTTGGCTGCTTTCTTCGCGTGAAACGCTTCTTGTAAGTCTCGCTCGCGAACGGTCGGCTTGATACTGCTGTCTGTGGTGTACGCACTGATCCGCGCGGCGCCCACTGGGGTGAACGTGCTCGAATCCACCAACCGCAACACGTTGTCATCTATTGCGAGAACGAGTTTGTGCTTCGCTAACAGCCGATCATTGGGCTGCTCAACAATCAACCTGTCTTCCCTACTTTGTTTCTTTGTCATGTGATCCTCCACGGCTTTCGCCGGTACTGCGCCGCTCCCGCGCGTGCGATACGGGGGTCGGCGTCGACTGCTGCCTATTGCTTCGCTGCGGGCTCTGCCTCTGCCAAAGAAACAACCCCGGTAGTAGCGATCACAACGGAGTCCACGCTCCTGCCGTCGTTTTTCACCACTCGGCAGGACTCGACTTCGTGCACCGTGATGATATCGATTATCATTTTCTGAGCCCTCATCTCGTTTCTCTTCCTCGCTGCTTCGACGACCGCCCAATCAGCGAAAATCACTTCGGCATGTTTGGGGCACTTGCGTAGCTCTTTCATCAACCGCTCGACAGTCCACATGGATTCACTCATTTGTATTCCTCCCTGTTGCTGCACCGCTCCACGTCGTGCAAGTTCGCGAAGTCGGCTGTGCATCAAATCGAATTACTGCTTACGGCTTTTTCTTGGGCGAAAGATTTGACACTCGAACGCCCACCTTGTTTCCTCGGCAGTCAGCATGCGGCACGTCTCTTTCCCGCTTTTGATGTCGCGTTCTTGCTTGCGCAGTTGATTTGCAACTTGTTCCGTACGTTCCGGCTCCGTCAATTCATCCCACTTTGCCATTTGATCCTCCTGTGTTGCTTGCGCTGCCCCGCTGCTACGGGGCCTCCGCGCGATTACTGCTTCTTCGTTGCCTTGCGACTTCCTTGCTTCGCGTAAATCTCGGAAATCGCCTTCACCGCCTCCTTGTGCAGCGCGAGTGCTTCGTCGCGTTTCTTCTGCGTAGATAGATCTGCGATCCATCTCGGGACTTCGCTTCTCCGCGCTGCTGACGCTTTCTTTGCCATGTGATCCTCCTAAACTCCGGCTCTCGCCGGGAACGATCCTGCGAACGCACGAATGCGCGCGTCAGGACGTACTTCTACAAACTGGAAATTGGCGCGGGAGATTTTCGAACGAAAACCCACATGCGGGATTTGAACGGAGGAGGGCGCGAGCCTGTGCAAGATGGGCGGGCTGGCTCCTGAGCGTGTGAAGAAAGTGTTGCTCATGCCTTGCTTTCCGGGGGCGGCATCAACCCAACGTTCTTCGTAAAATTTGCGTGCGACAGAAATGGTGCTTCGTCGATTGCGATCAACCAATTCGCAACGATGCTGCCGACCAGATCAGACTTCGTGCGCTGTAACGAAGTGGCGATCCGTTCCAACTTCTTGAACAGCTCAACTGTCACTTCGCCTGCGACAACTTTCTTGTTTTTGGTTCGTTGGTTCGGCATGGCGCCTCCTCGCGGTACTCGATTCCACTATGATACACTAGGCGTCATAGGTATGTCAAGAACATTCTGTGGTGCGCCAGACTGATGGTGCTCCTAGCACCTTAACATACTAGGAAGGGCTCAGGGTGGCCCGCTGCTGGGGATACGGCGGCACAGGAGCGACTTCCCCCGGGGCGGGATGGGATTTCCTCGAATGCGGGTCTGGCGGCGGGTCTGGCGCCCATGGTGGGAGTCCAGCGCGCGGGTGCCTTGGGTCAGCCTGAATCAGGGCGGGCAGAGGCCGTCGGGCACTTGCTGTCAAATCCACCTGCTGTCAATTCCGTGAAAGCAAGTGGATTTAGTCTAAATCAGGTTGCCGGAGGCTCTCCGGAGGGTCGGTACTGCCCCAGCCGTACCATTGCATCGCTGTTCAGGCGCTTGTAAACTGACCCGAGTATCAAGAGTCGTGCTTTTCGCACGACGGCAACCGAGGGGTTCGCAACGAATCTCCACGGTGCCAGTCGCTCCACGCGACGATACGCTCTGAAGTCTGGAGAAAAAGATGCCAAACCGTAACGCCCGTCACAAGACTGTTGTCGATTTCAGCGTGCAGAATCACGGCAGTATTTTCCTGCTGCAAGCCATCACACCAGCAGCCAAAAACTGGATCGAAGAGTTCCTATCCGAGGATCGCCAAACTTTCGGCAGCGCTGTTGCTGTGGAGCCGAGGTACGTCCCCAGTATCGTGACGGCCATCAGAAACGATGGGCTCGTAGTTGCGAGTCACAACTGATGCAAACTGACTACCCCACACACTGTTTCGGCTGCTCCATCCCGATTCCTCCACCGCCGACGCCCGTCGCGGTGCTCGGAGACTACTTGTGCCACGTCTGTATCGCGATGGCTGAGTCATGCTCGACGCCCTACTGGCAAGAGATACGGCGGGCCCAGACGCGGGAATATTTCGCATGGGTTCACCGGAAGCTAGTTCTGATGGGAGCAATCGATGAGTAAATCCGTCTTCACATGTGAGAGCTGCGGAGCCGTCGCGTTGCGATCCCAGCGGGAGATCGATAGGAACTCCGGCGAGCTGGTTTACGAGGATTTGCATTGCGTCGAGTGCCAGCACGCAGAGGAGAGAAAGATTACGAGCGATGAGCTGGCAAGCATGGTGGTATCAGGGAGGATTCAGTGAGACGAGCAATCTTGTTCGTGGCGGCTCTGGCTGTCGCAGGCATAGCAGTGGAGTGCCATCGCTCAATTGTGCGCGAGGAATACGTAGAGGGTCAAAATGCGTTCGGCCACGACGATATCAGATTTTCGTCTGAAGGTGCATGGAATGAGACGCTCGTGATTTATGACGACAATGATCGAGATGAGTCCGATGCCAAACTCTGCTCGACTAATCCGCGCTTTACTCGCCCCTTTCTGCGCGCGGGTTTTCGATACGTAAGAGTTGGGAACTTCGTAAGGAGAATTCAGTGAGCTCGCAGGTCAAGGAAGTCGTCGAACTTAGATTGACGCCCGCACAAATGGCTGCAATCATCGCCCGCATTGAGCGACGAAAACGGAGGATCGTGGAGTGTGGGCAGATCGATCTCGGAAACATTTCATCGGCGGACGGCAGCGACTTGATGCAGGCGTGCATGGAAGCCGCGGCATGCGGTCTCAATAAAGCTCGTGCAGGTCATAGTGACATCGAGCGTTAACCGGTCTGCCGTACACTATGGCAATGCCGAGCAAGACATTTATACTTGGTGCGGGATTCTCAGCAGAGGCCGGATTTCCGCTTGTGCGCGCTTTCAGCAAAGATATAATTTCGTGGATCGAAGCCGAGAGACACCCCTCAGTTAAGCCACACCTAACACCGCACGTACACGGCTATCCCCAAGGGCAGTTCTACGCGGGCTGGGAGAAGATTGATCCCTCGGGTTCGATGGGATTCGAGGAATGGATGGTCGCGATCCGTGACCGATTGCAAGAAACCTATGACCAAGATCCCGCCTACACGTTTGACCGGATCGTGAGGGATGCCTGTGGGCGCCTGTTGTGGCAGAAACAACGGACGCTCGACCAATTGCCGGTTGCCTACCAGAACTTCGGATCTTGGTTCCATGAGCACCATCTATACGGACAGCCCAATGCGATTGCGTCCTTCAATTGGGATTTGCTGGCGGAAAAAGCTCTCACCGAGGCGCGGGTGGGCTGGCAGTACACAAATCAATCACCGTGGGTGCCGATCCTTAAACCCCACGGCTCGATCAACTGGAGCGGCCACTTAGAGGTGCCACTCCGGGCGGAATCTTCAGAGTGGCGACCTATCGCTCCTCGCAGCACCTACTGCTACGTCCCTCACGATCCATTCTTCGATCCGTTTGAAAACGGCGTGAATCAACGGCTTCGCAAGCTATTTCTCCCGGGCGATCCTGAAGACGTAGGAGGGGCTAGCTTAATTTGGGCGGAAGCAGAAGCCACGATACGCGAGCGCGACGTAGTAGTATTCATCGGATACTCGCTGCCCCGATATGACTCTTTTTCGACGAGATTTTTCCAGCGTGTGACTGCTGGTAAGAGAATTGAGGTGTATGCACGTTCGCCCGAAACGCTTCAACACTACCGGGAAATGCTGAACGGCGTTTCGACCGTTACACCTCTCCCCTTCGCACAGTGTCCATATGCCAGACCCTTCGCGCAAACCACCAATGCTAGTTAAGGCTTGCTGAGGACGACGGCTCCGCTGGCGTCCCAACAACACTCGTCCTGCGCACGGCTACGGTCTTATAAGGGGAGGCAGAATCGTGACGCTGTGAGTGCTGTAATTGGCCTCGCCGAGGACAACTGCTACCGTCGTGAGTCTTGGGAACCAACCCGCTTGTTCCTCTGTTAGCTCCTTCTGAAATTCCGAAACGAGCGATTCCATGGCCGCAATCATTTCGTTCATGGGCCAGTTCGATTTCGTTCGCCGCGCAAGAGTCAAGTGCGCTAGGCGTTTATTGATATCATCGTGCGTGGCGTCGAAGACCGACGCTCTTGCTGGCTTCCATGAAGGGGCGTAGTGTTGGGCGAAGAGATCGTCCGGGTAATTTCTTTATCCTTCCGCGAAAAAGAACGCGCGCAGGATACGAAAGTGCAACAGCACAGATTCAATGGTGGGATTCCATTCTACGTCTGAGTCTTTCAGCCCTTTCAGCTTCTGAACCGACTTCCTAAACTCATCCAGCTCGTATTGAATGTGTTCGGCCATCTCGTGTAGTCCCGTCGGTGTCATTTAACCTCCCGGTGACAAACCGGTTCCATTCGAAGCGCTGCTTACTGAGGGTGTTTCCACGGGGCCGGGAAAACGATTTCGTATCGGCTCTCTTGGTCCAAGAAATCGAAACCGTCCAGATTGGTAAGTTCACTCCCGACATATTTTTCCACAGCTGCTCGATGCTGACTACGCTCTTCCGTGTTTGCGTCGGGTTTCTCTTTGTCGGGACACGCGTAGGTGATGTGAATCTTGAATTGCACACGCTTCTTTGAAGGTACGTAAATCGGGTAGTCCACTTTTCCGTTTTCGCCAAGAGGTGATAGGTCGTTCTGCCTTTGAAGCTTGGCAGTCATGGTTATGTTGTGATCGTCCCCAACTTGGTAATCAAAATCCGTCGTATTCTCAAGAGTGTAGAAAAAGACGATGGTGTTTTTATCCCCCTCCGTGTCCACGTAATCGTACTGTGCCTTGATCGAGTTGCCGTCCCATGGCTTGGGTGGCGTAGGTGGTTTGGGTCTACTGTCGTACCATAAAAATCCTCCGACGAGGATTGCCAAGCCAAGGGCCGTGCCGAACCCCCATCCCGCCCCGATTAGAAGCGTACTTTTCCACTCCATTCGCTGTCCCCCGTCTTGAGCGGATTCTATTAACAATTCCTACAATCTAGCAATGAGCAAATCGAATTCCAGTCACTCCGAAGTTTGCCCCTTGATCTGATCGATGTAATCGTCCAAATCGCGAATATCGATCACGCGGCGTTTGCCCAACACCATCGAGGGCACGGTCTTCTCGCGTATCAGCGTTTCCATGAAGCCGTAGGAGCAGGACCGGTAATTAGCGGCGTTGGCGAAGGCTTTCTGCCAGAGTAGATCCACACCGGTCGAACTCATTCCACGTCGCTTTTGATTGGTCCGGCGGGTACTCTGTCAAATCTTCCGGTCATCCTCTTTTTAATCTGCTCTTGCATCTCTGGCGGTAGCAAGACTTCAGGGCGAAGCAGGGCTAGCGTGCGAACATCTTCAATCGCATCTTCAATAAGTTCCAATCGTTTCGGTGAAAGAGCCTCTTTCCAATCACGAAATGCAGCCGCAGCCGCGGCGAGATTCTCGATGACTTCGTTCTTCGGAAAAACAACGGCCATTGTCATGCATCGCCTATTTAGAATGATGAAAGCGTTGAAATCCTTATTCATCTCATCGTCTTGTAAGGGATCGCTGAGTTTTCCTCGATACTTGGTTTGAAAGTGCTCTAACGCGGTCCCCATTTCCCGCGCCCGCACATATAGGTCAAACCACTTCGTTTGCCGCCAATCTGCTAAATCCCGTTCGGCGACCTCCCTTGTTTGCTGTAAGGTCTCATCAGCGGTCTGGCTGGCAGTTTCCGCGGCGTTCAGAGAGGCTTTCGCGACCCACAATGATGCGCCAGCGATGATTATCGAACCGACACCGATGAAAATCGTGATACACAGTGTGATGTTTTGTGAGTCAGTCATCTTGGAGCCTATGGTCAGCGAAATCGCGCCGACGTCGAGAAGTGAAAGATAAACCACGGCTGAAGCTCTTCGGAGCACGAAGCCCGAACTGTAACACAGACAATTACCCGGAGCCTGAGCAGAAGGACCAACGAGCGACGTTCAAAGCGCAGACAGCTTAAGAGCGCATTCCAGAACAAACTCATAGCAAAATTCATATTCCGCATCGCCGAACTGGGTGGGATCGTGCGTCCAAATGGTCCGATGATCTCCTGACGCCATGTGATGCCGAACGGGCGTCAGCCAGGTAAATCTTCGACTCTTCGCTGAATCGATATTCAGTATGAGCTTGTTCACGACTTCGCCGACTTCACTGAGCGCCTTTTCCGCTTCCTTCAGCACACGGGCTCCCATTGCTTCCTGTTGAGCGAAATATGAAAACTCAAAATGAGTAGGAAGCAGATCGATATCGCTCTTTTTTACAGCTTCGCGAATTAGCAGATCGTAGGCCAATCCGAGATATGTAAGCGCATTTGAAATGTCACCGCTGGCTTTTGCTGCCTCGGAGTCTTTTAGCAGTTGTTTCGGCTTATCACTCAGAATCAAATCTGCCAAGCTGATCTCGCCAGATTTGACGCGAAGGTACGTCTCAGTGATTTCTTCACAGAAGGATCTAACTATCGGCATAAGGTCTCCCACATCGGCGGCGTTGGGGAGAATACCTTTGTGCTTGAAAGCTCCGCGCACGCTATTGAATCGATCCATTTGTCCTTTGTGCGGAGGCTCCTTGTGCGTTTTCTTCTCAATCTCATCCCAAAAGCTAAGGAATCCATCGCCCACTTTTGTGTGTTTGTAGTCAGCAATAACGCGCATCAACATTTCAGTTGAGTCGTGCGCTAACAACACGGCTTGAGCCAGTTGAAAATCACCACCTCGCTTCCAAAGGCTGTACGCCTGCGCCATCAAATACTTGGCGTAGACGACGCGTCGAAGGTAATCGGGGCCGATGCTCACAGCACTCTACTTTCCGCGCGCAATATCTATCTCCAGCTGAATTGCACGATCGATGGCCGCAAGATAGTCTTCGATGAACGCTTCGATTGGGGAGAACTTCTTGTCGAGGCTCCAGTATGTTGCTAGGACCTGCGCAGGGTGACGTGAATTCAGCTTACGAGGGACGCCTTCCCTAAATCTCAACAACCATTCTCGCGTGACTAGCGGTATAGCGGTCTTACGCCAAACAGCGAACTGCCGATCCAGTTCCTGAACATGTGCTTCGCTGTCGCGGATCGCGACCCTGACTTCGACAGGTATTCCCATTGTAAATTGGCGCCGCAATAGCGCCTCGGTTTGCTCTTTCTCGTCGAAGAAAGCAGAGACCTGATTGATCGCTGCTTCTACGCGTCCGGCCAAATCATTTGTCAGCGTGGCCCGGAACTCATCGGAATTGAACTCGGCATCCTTAAGCAGCACAATCCCAAACTTCCGCTTGTAATCGTCATCGCACCAGAAATTCTTAACGTCTAGGCCAAACCGCTCTACGAACGCCACGTCGCCATCTTCCGGCGGAAACTTTTGAACGAGATCGGCAAAATGCTCTGATTGTGCCAAGCCGACGACCGTTGCAAACAAGAGCCGTACTATCGGGCCGAGAATGTCTTCCCGTATCTGGCCTCTGTGAAATGCATCTCTTCGCAGCCGGTGAGCGATCCGAAGAACAGTTGCTTCTGACGCGGATATCAGTCGTAACCTGCGCTGAACCAACTGCACCATCGGTTCGAACTCTTTTTCTGCTCTCGCCTGTTCTTCCTCCGAATACTTTACGGCTATTGCCGAATCGATGGGCCAACCTGCGAGCTCGTAATTCTTGCGAAGAGGTCGAAGCGAATCATCACGGCTGAATGTTCTTTGCAAGACGTTGTATAGAAGAAGCTCTGCGGTGTTGTCGGCGAGAATCAACGCCAGGCGCAGGTTGAATAATGACCTACGAAGCAGGTGTGCTTTGGCCTCTTCTAGTTGCTCGTAGATCAGTCGAAGGCGCTGCATCGATAAACGCCAATCTTAGCAGGCCGCCGTAGTGATTAGTTGTTTTCCGCCGGGCGGTCGATCCAAAGCGCCGCGCTACCTCACCGAACCCTATCACAGGAAATTCTGCGCGCCACATCTCCCATCAGGCGTCATCACGAGTCCGGGTACGATGCTCCAGCACTATCCTGTGCACGTCCGCGCCTTCTACGCGGCCTTGCACGAGTAGCAGCGCAGCGAGTTCCGCGACCGCAGGCCAATTGGCGTCCAGAAGGGTTCTCGCGGCGTCTCCCGCCTTCGCGTAATGCTTTACAGCTGCGGTTTCGCCAACGTCAATCTTCGAATACATCGTTACCGCGTCTAGAAGGTCGCCGAAGTCGATTACGTCGATGTGCTCCGGCCCCGCCGCCATATGTTCGCCGACGGCGCCTGCCGCGGCGGCAGTCGCATAAGAAAACGCAGCGATTCCGTAGAACAGTGGCAAGTGCATTGCACCGACGTTCGGCTGAGACTGGGTACACCCGAGCGTACGCTGCCCCGAGATGATTCTTTCTTCGATATCCACGAATTCCACGTTGAATAAGCGTGAGCGCTACGCGAACCCCATCTTGTAAAGATTCGCGTCGCAATGCAATGTTGCGACATGACCAAGCGCTCAAAGAAGGCCTGGATGAAGTGGCGCAGGCTGGTTTCCGAACAGGCACGTA
>Ga0182024_10007482_pt1 | contig 23520 bp, 32 predicted proteins | sample P32metaG_FD_120480 | JGI IMG/M metagenome (GOLD analysis project Ga0182024, IMG submission 120480) | Permafrost microbial communities from Stordalen Mire, Sweden - P3-2 metaG (Illumina Assembly) | ecosystem: Environmental > Terrestrial > Soil > Wetlands > Permafrost | place: Sweden: Stordalen... | reverse complement strand
GCCTGTGCGATGCGCGAGAAGCGACAACGCGCCGTGTGCCAGCGCCGGGGTCGCTACCCCTTTCCATGCCAAGGGGCCCTCGTCGCGGGCACGGGTCGCGGGTTTCGGCGGCTGCGCGCGACGATCGCTTTCGTGTTTCCGGCGCTCCAAAGCGCGTGATCGCGTTGGCGACGGAGGGATGCTCAGCCTTCGCCGGCGCCGACGATCCCTCGGCCACGAATCCGGATTGCCGGCACCCGTCGCAGTGAGCCTTCGATGTCGTGGGCCCTAGAGAGCGGCTGGAAGGAACTCGCTCATGGCCGCAGAACCCGACCGAGACGTGACGCGCTCGGTGGCTTTAGTCTGCACGCTTGCCGCTGGGCTGTTGGTTGGGCTGCAGCCGGCTTCCAACGCGGCGCTGTCAGAGCACGTCGGCGACTTGGGCGCGGCGTTCGTGAGCCTGCTGGTCGCCGCGGCGATCATCGGCGTACTGCTGCTCGTGGCGGGGCATCCCGGTCGGCTGACGGATGTCACCGGGATTGGGCCCGGAGACCTGGTCGGAGCGCTCGGCGGCGCGGCCGTGGTGGCGATCGGCTTGGCGGCGGTCAGGCCTCTGGGGGCCGGCGCGGTTATCGCGCTGCTCGTCGCCGGCCAGGTGATCATCTCGATCGTGGCCGACCGCCTGGGCTGGTTTGGCCTGCACCACGTCCAGATCGGCATCGGGCGGCTGCTGGGGATGGCGCTCATCATCGCCGGTACTGTGCTCGTAACAAGATCCTGACCCCCATTGAGCTCAGTGCTGCGATCCGGGCCCGTTCGACACCGTGAGCGGCCGACCAGAGACTCGACCCAGACTGCGATAGCGCTCCTCCTCGTCACCGCCACGAGCAAGGCCCGCATCAGCCGACGCGGTGTTCGCTGAGCGTTGGGACGTGAGACGGTCTCACCGCTGAGGGGTACAGGAGTCCCCGGACGTTCGCCGCTACGCGGCTGGTACGTCGACGAGCGTTGTGGCGACGGCTGACGGCGCGGGGATGGGCTCCCCGGCCTCGCGCAACCCGTCGAGATGGAATGCGATCGCCTCGCGGATGAGCTGCTCGGCTTCTTCTCTGGTGCCGGCGACGACGCCGAGGCCGGGCAGGTCTGGGCAGTAGGCGCCCCAGTTCTCGCCCTCGTGTTCGATTACGACCAGGTATTCGCTCATCGGTTCGGTCCTGCTAGTCCCGCCTGACGAAGATATTGGCAGCCGTGCCTCTCGGCACGTCTTGGTTCGGCTCGCGCGCGATCGTGACCAGGCCGGGCTTTGTCGGGTGCGAGTACTGCTGGTGACTACCGCGTTGGCGCGAGAGCTGCCAGCCGTCAGCTTCGATCAGGCGGACGATCTCGCGGTACTTCATGCGGGTGTCTGCTGCTGGGTCAAGAGCTGCTCGGTGCTCGGCGTGAACGCGCTGGCGAGCAGGGCGGCGTCGTCGGCCTGGCTTCGGGCGTGGAGGTAGCGGGCGGTGGTCTGAATGTCCGAGTGGCCCATCCAGGATTGGACCTGCACTATGAAATGGGCGTATCTACGGTGAACAGACCTCAATCCGCCTGCTTTGGGAGCAGGAGGTCCCCGGTTCGAATCCGGGCGCCCCGATCGATAGCACGTGTGCGGTCAGCCCGTCAGCACGCCCGGAATGGCGAACGGGATCAACGCGGTCATCGCGGCGGCCGCCACGCAGGGCAGGAGCTCGAGGCGACGACGGTTGACCAACCCGGCGGTCAGCAGCAGAGCGAACACCGGCAGGCTGTCTCGGGTGTCTCCCCAGACCGGCTGGAAGCCCGCGACGAACAGGCTGAGTGCCATCAGCGCTGCGCCGATGCTGAACGCGTCGCGGTTGCGCCACACGGCGAAGAGCGCCACGACGACCGCCACGAGCATCAGCGCCTGGTAGGTGACGTCCCACACGGCGACGCTCTGTGGGTGACTGTTGAACGCGGCGCTGAGCGACGCATCGAAGGTGGGCAGATGGAGCGCTGAGGAGAGCTGCAGGGCACCTCTGTTCCGGCTGGCGACATACAGTCGCCAGCCGACGAACGCAATCGCCGGGATCACCACCACCGGCGCGAGGTCGGCGGCCACCCGCCGAGCCGAACCGGCGACCCGACGCTCGCGCCAGGCTCGTCCAGCGCCGTCGAGCGCCACCGCGACCACGACCAGCGCCATCACGTCCCGGGTCAGCACAGCGACACCCAGCAGCACCCCGGCCGGCCAGCGTCGGCCACGCGTGTAGGCGATCACGCCCCCAAGCGCTGCTGCCGTCGCGAGCGGATCGGTGAGGTCGCGGAGCGTCGCCAGTAGGAACCCGGGGAGCAGACCAAGCGCCAGCGCCCACAGGCCGGACCGGCCGCGGCTTCGCAGGTAGAGGGCGAATCCGGCGGTCAGCGCCAGCACAACGGCGACGTTGACGCTCAGGAGCGCCAGCGGCAGGGTCACGTGGGCGCCGCGCGAGACGAGCGCGGCCAGCGCGGGATACCCGATCCGGTTGGCGCGGAACGCCTGGGCGCCGAGGTCGGCGAGAGTCGAGTGGTGCAGCAGCAGCGGGTCGCGAGCGAGCACGTAGTAGAACTGACCGTCGTACCCGGAAGCGGCTCCGCCGGACAGGACCACGGCGCCCGCCGGCGGGTGCGTGTGGGGAGCGAAGAAGGACCCGAACTGGACGAACCCGGTCAGGTCGTGGCCGTAGTGGGTCACCTGCCTGTGGATTCCGACGGCCAGCACCCCACCAACCACCAGCACTGCGACGGCGGCTTCGATCAGTGCCCGTGGCCGGGGGCGCCAGTCAGCTATGCGTAGGTGTGACGGCAATCGAGAACGGCACGCGCTTCGGGCATGGGCCGGGAAAGCTATCGCTTCGCCCGTCCGCTCAAGATAAGGTAAAGCGCGCAGGGAGCGAGATGCTCGTGCTGGGTGCGGGTGGGGGAAACAGCCAAACTCCGAAAGGTCACCCTCTCATGCCTGCAACTCGCATCAGCCGCCTGGGCTTCGTCAACTGCTACCTCGTCTCCGAGGACGATGGCCTGACCCTCGTCGACACCATGCTCCCGCGCAGCGCCGGCAAGATCGTCGCGGCGGCCGAGCGGTTGGGCGCGCCGATCGTCCGCATCGCGCTCACCCATGCCCACGGGGACCACATCGGCTCGCTCGACGAGCTCCATCGGTTGCTCCCCCAGGCCGAGGTGATCATCTCGGCTCGCGATGCGCGCCTGCTGGTCAAGGACATGACGCTCGATCCCGGCGAGCCTCAGGGCAAGCTCCGCGGCAGCTACCCCGGGGCGTCCACCCCTCCCACTCGGACGGTCGCCGACGGCGACATGATCGGGTCGCTGCAGGTCGTGGCGAGTCCCGGTCACACCCCCGGACACGTCGCGCTGTTTGACACCCGCGACGGGACGCTGCTCTGCGGCGACGCGTTCGTGACGCTGGGAGGCGTCGCCACCTCGGCCAAGGGCAGCCCGCGGTTTCCCCTGCCGGCGCTGGCGACCTGGGACAAGCCGACCGAGCTGGAGAGTGCCCGGAAGCTCTGCGGCTTGAAGCCCACCCGCTTGGCTCCCGGCCACGGCAAGATCGTGGACGCCCCGCTTTCGGACATGGAAGCTGCCGTGGCGCGTGGAGTCTGAGCCTGAGTGCCCGAGACACTGCGAACCGTTCGATTGTCCCTCCGGCCCTGGACCGAGTCCGACCTCGCACTGCTTCGCCGGCTTTCAGACGATCCGAGGGTCGTACGCTACGTCGGCGACGGCCGGCGCTGGCCGGAAGAGCGGGCAGCCGAGACCTCGCGGCTGATCCTCGAGCACTGGAGCGAGCACGGCTTCGGCTGGCGGGTAATGGCTTTGCCCGACACCGGCGAGGAGATCGGGTTCGCGGCCCTCAACCATCCCGTCGCCGAGACCGGCCTCGGCACCAGCGAGTTTGAGATCGGCTGGTGGCTGGCCCCGGACTTCTGGAGGCAGGGCTTGGCGAGCGAGGCGGCCGCCGCGGTCCGTGACGACGCGTTCGGCCATCTCGCTGCGCTCAGCCTGGTCGCCCGCCTGCAACCGGACAACCTGGCGTCCGCCGGGGTGGCCAAGCGCATCGGCATGGTCCACGAGCGCGACACCGTCGGCCGCTGGGGCGAACCGGTGGCGATGTACCGGCTCTAGCATCACCTGATCACCAATCCTCATAGGGAAAGGACAGCCATGCCAGCCAAAGGCGCCGCAGAGTGGAAGGGCGATCTCAAGTCCGGTGCGGGCAACTTCACCGCGGGTGATTCGATCGCGGGTGAGTACTCCTATCGCTCGCGCTTCGAGGACGGGCCCGGGGCCAATCCAGAGCAGCTGATCGCCGCCGCCCACGCGGCCTGCTTCTCCATGGCCCTATCCGCCGCACTGGCCGATGCCGGGACGCCGGTCGACTCCGTGCGCACCGACGCCACCGTCACCCTGCGGCTGGCGGATGGATTGCCCACAATCACCTCGATCGCGCTCAAGACCGTAGGCCAGGTCCCAGGCCTGGACGAAGCCGGTTTCCGCGAGGCCGCCGAGGGGGCCAAGACCGGGTGTGTGGTCAGCCGGGCCCTGGCGGGTGTCCCGGAAATCACGCTGGAGGCATCACTCGCCTGACCGGGTTGTCGGTCACCATGTGTTCAGGTCGGTCCCGGCGATTGCCGACACCGACCTGGCCCGCCCCCGTAGCTCAGTGGACAGAGCGACGGCCTTCTAAGCCGTGGGTCGCAGGTTCGAATCCTGCCGGGGGCGCTGCGGAAGTACCTGCAAACGTGCAGGTTTGTTTCCCTAGGAGGGCCTGCTAGTTGCGACCACAATGAACGGGCAACTGTTGCGGGCAACTGTCGGGCTTTTCTATGCACGTGAATCCGCCCCGGCAAGCCGCGGGTCGCAGTCCTCGCGCAAAGACTGGTGGGCGGCGCGGTCCTGGCTGTGAGCCGTTCGACCGTCTCGTAGAGGCACGCGCGCTGCTGGTTCTAGCCCGATCCAGTCGCAAAGCGGGAGCGGGGTGAGGCTTCCGCTTTACCGGGAAACGGGCCACCATCGGCGACTGAGCGGGGGCGCCGGTTTCAGGGGCAGTCGGGTGTGTCGTGCGCTGCTCGTCGCGCGAACGGCGCGTCTTCTGTTGCGTGGGCGAGCATGAAGAGGTCTGGTTGCAGTCCGGGCATCCGGCGCGAGGCGAGGAACGCGATGTAGGGGTCGCCGGCGTAGGCGAGGCGCAGCGGGCAGCGCTTGGCGGCGGCTACTGCTTGGTTGACCTGGCTCGGCGTCTCGGTCCACGCGAGTCCGGATTGGGCGAATGGCCTGACCGCGAGCCACGGGTTGGAGGGGTGCAGGAGCAGTGAGATCGTCTGGGCGGCGAGGAGCACCGCGACCACACTTGTCGCGGCACGAGCCCGGGCGCCCGCCCCCCAGGCGGCTGCTGCGGCGCACGTGGCGAGCACGACCAGTGCCGGGTCGGCGACGATCAACACGTTTATATAGGACCCAAGCTTGACCACGGTCAAAGCGAGCGCCAGACCACCGATCGCGGCCGCCGTGACCGTCCGCGCCAGCGCCGGATCGCGGATCTGGATGTGCTGTCGCCGGGCGAGAATCCAGAACGCGACCAGGCCGATCACGAGCGGCAGCTCGCTCCAAGCGGCCTGGGCCAGCAACCCGGCGACATAATGCAACGAGGGCTCCCCGACCTGGAATTGGGCGATCACGGACTCACGCCACAGACCGGCCCCGAACACCAACAGCGATCCGCCGAACAGCACCACGCTCGCACCGAGGAGCGATGCGAGCACGCGCCGTGGGGCGGGAGCGAGGACCGCGACCGCGATCGCCGGAATCACGAACGCGAGCTTGCACCACACGGCGAGCGCAAGCAGGACTCCGCCGGCAAGCTGCCGCGGCTCTCTTGAGCACACGATCGCCCCGCCGAGCAGCAGCGGCGCCGCGATCGTCTCGGGCAGCAGTTGCGCGTGGCCGTTCAGCGTGATCGGCACCAACGGCGCGAGCACTAGCGCGAGCGCCGCGGGCCAGACCCGACCATCGATCCGCCACACGCAGAACCCGACCAGCCACGCAGTGAGCAGATCGACCAGCCCGAGCCCGACGTGCAGCGACCCGACCGTGTCGCTCACCGCCAACAGCACCGCGCCGACGAGGAACACAGGCGGTGGTTGGGCGGCCGCGAAATCACGGTAGGGCATCACGCCGTGCAGGAACTCCCTGGCGCTCAAGGCGTACACGCCGTCTGAGAAGTTCACATAGGCATCGCGCTGCCAAGCGATCAGCAAGACGGCTTCGGCCACGCCGATCGCGACCACGACGAGAATGACCCAGGGCGCGACCCGCCGCCGGTCTGCGGTTGCATCAGTATCGATCGCAGCCTCGAACGCCGCAGTCACGAGACCGATGTCTATCGAGCGGCAGCAACCAACGCGTCGTCAGGCGTGACACATCGGCCCCGACCGGAGCCCCAGGCGGGCGGCCCTTGCCGGTAGCCACGCCGGTCCTCCCACGCCTGCGTTCCCTCAAAAGCGTAAGCGCCGTCCTGGCAGAGGTGACTGCCGGACCGATCGAGTAGCAGGAGCGGCTATCACCTTGCTCTACCGGGGTACGGGGATCTCCAACTGGCCGCAGATTGCGAGCATGGTCCCGCGCTTGATCTCCTTGTGGCGTGGCACCGACGCTTTCCGGTCTTCCCTTTCCCAGATGTCGTGAGTCGCGCCGTGGCGGACGCGCCGTGCTTCCTGAGCCAGCGCTCAAAGCTCCTACGGGTCACTCAATGGACTGGGTGGCGGCCGCGCTCGCGGGCGGCATCTGCGATGCCGCGCAACAGCGCGCCCAAGGACTCGACAGCCTCGCTAAGCGGCTGAACGATCCGTGCCTGCACGGTAGACGCGACGCGCTCGGCGGCAGTCGGCTCATGCGTCAAGTCATGCAGGGCATCGAGGACATTCGTCCATGCCTCATGCTGAGTCCTGCCTTGAGAGATCGCAGCCGGATACTCGGCAATCTGCGCCGTCACCCAGCCGTCCTCGCTCGTCGAGTACAGGACCGTTAGCTGCGCGGGATCGCCAGAACCTGCGATGGAATCAGCGGTCGCGCTCATGAGGTCACCGTATCAATCCCAGAATCGGCCAGATTCGTCAAGTCTTGAAGACTGCCAGCCGTTTCGCGTCTAGCAGCGTCATGCGCGACACGTTGTTGGCGAAAGCCCCGGTCGATCTCGGCTGGCTGCTGCTCTGATCGACCTGCGATAGCGCCGGGGCGAGAGGTCGCCAGACGAGCGCGTCTTGATCGGCTCTGTATTCCGGAAGTGGAGTCGTCTATAGTGTCTGACACAATATTTGCGTGGAGATCAAGCACACGCGGTCATCGACGCGTCATCGGATCAGCCGCGAACGCAGCCGGTACGTCGTTGAGACCACGAGCGTGATCTTCAAGAGACCGCGCCGAAGGACTCGCCGCTGAAAGACGCTCGGCTTGTGTTCCTCGGCCCTGAGGAGGATGGCGAGTTGCTGGAGGTGATGGCGATCGAGACCGACTCGGGTGGGCTTTTGGTCATCCACGCCCAACCAATCCGAGACCGCTATCTGGATCTGTTGAAAGGAGGGCTGTGAAATGTCGAAGCAGCACCGCTCAAAAAGCGGCGTTCAGATCACCGATGAGATCGCCGAGCAGCTCGCGGACGAGGCCGAAGCCGGCTACGACCTGACGCCCTCTAAGCGGGTCGGGCGCAAATCGCTCGCTGGTGCTGATGGCGTATCTCCCCGTGTGAACTTTCGGATGACGGCCGAGCTTCACGCTGATGCCCAGGCACGGGCCGAGAAGGAGGGCAAGACGATCAGCGAGATCGCCCGTGACGCGCTCGAGCAGTATGTGAAGTAACCCACGACATCTACGAATCCGCTACCGCCTGGATCGAGAGCCGTGGCTTGATCGGATGGGATTTGGAGCGAGTTCAGGCTGCCGGCTGCCGGGCGGCCCGGTCGAGTTTGTCAAGCGCGAGCGGTGGGCAGCGGAGCTCGCCTCTGTGGAAGCGTCCGACGGGCTGGCCGTCACCGCGTCCGTCCGCCACCAGGACACCCCCTACGACGCGCTGCTGATGTCAGGCATCGATCGACGTGAAGCGCGCGAACGGGTACCCGACACGGTCAACAGCATCCTCGACGCCTGGCGAAAGAACTAAGACGAGAACCAAGGTGAGCGATCACACCGGTCCCACTCAGCGACCGTGCCGCTTCTCGATCATTCCGGCACTCCTTGGCGTGTGCGGACAGGAACAATCGACAAGGGGGTGCTAAGGGCGGATACTCGGATCGTGTCCGACGCCGACGCAGCGGACCGTGATGTGGTCCATCCATTGCTTACCGCGAACTTCGAGATCTTCAGGCGTGCTCAGACTGAGCGAGAACTTGAAGATCAGATCGACTTCGTTCCTCCGATCATCCAGCGCTACGGACCCGTGTCCTCCCAAGCCAGAGTCACGCTAGCGGCGAGTGGTGAAACGGTCTGGGTTACGCCTGGGACGCGCGGGGCGGGCCTGTCGAGGATGAGCGTGAGGGGCAGAAGATCGTGTTTTGCACCGGTTGAGTCAGTCGCGTCGCGCGGCCTGTGGGGATTGAACGAGGACCTTGGGGGTCGGCGATCGCTCTATGGACTCGTGCCGGACGGTAACCCCGTCGTTGGGCTGAATTTGCGCGATGGCGGTCACCTCACTGTTCCTGTCGTGGAGGGCGTGGTGATCATCAGGGACATCGAGCGGATCAACACGATCGAGTTCCTTGACGCCACCGGAGACACGCAGCGCCAGCTGTGTTGACGGACGACCGACGCATCAGCAATCCGTCTCTGGGCTGTGGCTTGGCGGGCAGCGTCTGCCGCTGATCGATCACATCGGCAGCCCTGCCTGAGTCAAGTTCGACTCCGGAGCAGAAGCCCCAGATTGATCACCGGTGTTCGTGATGCGATCCTCCGCACATGCTCAGTAGGCTCGACGAACACGCGAGCCAGGCCATCCAGCTTGCGCGTCAGGAGGCGTACGACCGGCATTTCGGTCATGTTGGTACCGAGTCACTCGTGGTCGGGGTGCTACGCGAGGCACAACAGCGCCAGGTTGACAAGCAAGACCCGTGGGGAGTCAGCCTGGAGCGTGTCCGCGCCGCTGTCGCCCAGCGGGTTGGACCGGGCCCGGAGCCTGTCGGAGAGCCGGCGAGCATCCCGATGACTCCCCGCGCGCTGGAGGTCCTGACACACGCCGAACAGCAGGCTCGGCGTCTGGGCTCCGAACGCGTAGCGCCCGAGCACATCCTGCTAGGCCTCGTCGAGGTCGGCGTTGGCGAAGGGGTGAATGCGCTCACCGAGGTAGGCGCGCCGATCGAAGACTTGCGCCGAGCTCTTCAGCAGTCGCTCCAGGCTGGCGCTTGACCCAAGCGTCCGACCAGCACCCCGGCCGGCCGCTCCTCCTCGATCGAAGCGGCAGCCAGACGGGACGCGCCAGCAAACGCCTTAGTTTCGTCGAATCCGGTGTGCCGCTACGGCGATCCCGCGAGCCATCAAGGCAGCAAGAGCTAGAAGGACCACTGCCTCACCCACGAGGCCGACGAGGGTGAATGCGAACAAGACGAAACAAATGCAGCCCAAGACGAGGAGCACGATGAGGATGGGAGTCCTAGGCATGACAACCATTCTCGCACCCCCTTCTTCAAGCAGGATGACTTACGCAAGTTGATCAATGCGGCAGCGCCGTGTCTCGCTTTCCGCGCTGCAGGGAAGGCGGCGCCGCGCTCACGATGCCCGTGGAGGCGGAGCAGGACTGGCCGCCAGGATCACCGCCTGCCGGCGCGAGGCACGACACGCTGCTGGATCACGCGTACAGCGGCCACGCCGAAGTCAGGACCGCTTCGCACGGGGAGGGGCGACGTCGAGTCCGGACGTGAGTGTGATCGCTCTTCGTGCCGCGGAGCGGCAGCCGGACCGGCCTGGATCGTCTGCACCCCGGCTGGACGGGACCCGATTCGTGCCATCGGGTTCAACGCCGCGGCGATGCTCCGCAGGGGGTCACCATGCCGGTAGGCCTAGACGCACGCGGACGCCGAACAAGCAACACGCGAGCAGCGTCGATCTCCACGCGTCAGGTGTAGGGCGAGGCAGGGCTGCTTAGCGTGCTGAGCGGGACGTTAGCCGGCCATTTGGGTCTGCCGGAGTAGGTCCTGGACAGACAGGCGGTGACGCGATCGATCTCAGGTGTTGTGCTCGCAAATGAGAAAAAGTATGCGACGTCGCTGATGGCGAGCCAGCCGCCTGTCTTTTGTCTGCTGGGCGCCGCGCCGGAAGGCACCTGGTGGAGCCGGGCGGCGGCTTCTGCGTTTGCAAACGTCCCTTCGTAATTGATACCTGCGAGAAGGTCACTGTCGCGATAAACACGGATAGCTCCGGTGCTGTTGCTGACGACCTCGTTGTCGATCCCCAGGCCCGTCGTGTTCATCACGCAGTTGCGCAACAGCGACCACCGGCCGTCGGTCCTGGGGGTCTCGGTGCGGCGTGACAGTCCCGATGAACCGCACGCCGCAGGAGCGGCGGCCGCGACCAAGATCGCAATCACGCAGCGCGTCCTGGGACCGCGTCTCAGCCGCGTCATTACAAGCTCAAGACCCTAGGATCTGACATCAAATCGAGGCAGACGCTAACCGACCACGTCGACGACATGGCTCCAATGGGACGCAAAAGCCCCGATTTGGGCGCCGTCTCCCTGACGCGCGCTTCTCCAACCGGACATCGGGAGCCACGCGGACGCCGTAAGCGGCAGATGCACACGCCAACACGAAGACAGAGGTCGCGGCGCGTCATCCAAGAGACCCCGTATTCGCCAGTAGGAGGACGCGCCTCACTGCTGCATTGGGCGTGCGCCACGCGCCGATTTCGATGTTGTGGATCGTACGGGCGTCGATCTCGATTTCGAGCGTCTCGACCGATCCCTCACCGATTTTCAGCCGTGCGCTCAGCTCGGTCAGCGCGGTGGCGAGGTAACGCGAGGTTTTCGTTGCTCCACTCCGCGCAGATGTCTGCATCCTGCGTGGCCCGCGTCGCGCCGTGCGCCTGGGCAGCCAGGCCGCCCACGAGGACGAACCGCACGCCGTTGCGGTCAAGCGCGGCCAGGAGCGCCGCCCGGTCGAGCGGCGGCGGACTGTCGCTCACCGACCGGCGCGCTCGCGGACGATGCGCGCATTGTTCTCGCGCACGAATGCGATCAGCTCGTCGCGAGTGGCGGGACGGCCGCCACTGCCGGCGAGGACGGTTCGGTTGGGATCGATGTTCGGCATCGGGTCCTCGTTCACGATCCTGTCCCACTCCTGGAGGGTCCCGGAAGGCAATTTCGTCACTGGTCGCTTCCTCGCTGGCATGCCCTGATGGTAGGCGTCGGCCAGGTGCGGTCCGGGGGCGAATGCGGTGTTCAAGAGCTCGACATCCTCGGGCCGAGCCTTGGTGTGGAGATAGCGCTCGGTCGTGGTCAGCTTGGAGTGGCCGAGGAAGGCTTGAACCCATCGAGCGTCCGCCCTCCGTGCCACGAGAGAACCCGCTTCGTGGCGCAGGGCATGGAAGCGAAGGACGCGGAGGCCGGCCGCCCGTGCCGCGGCCTTGAACCGCCGGCGCAACGCCGAGCCATCGAGCGGTCGGCCGAGGCGGTTGCAGAAGACATAGTCGTCCGGGCCGGTGAATTCAGCCCGCGCGGCGAGCCGGCTGAAGGACTCTGCCGCGACGTCCGCGATCGGGAGAAAGCGCGCCTGCCAGCTTTTGGTCGGTCCCTCGATTCGATCGCTGAGGGCGCGGACTCAGACGTTGCGCCGCGGCCTTCTAAGCCGTGGGTCGCAGGTTCGAATCCTGCCGTGGGCGCTGCTCAAGTGCCTGCAAAAGCGTATCTTTTGCTACGCCCGAGAGGGCGTCACGACAGCCGCAGCGGATTAGAAGGATTTGACAACACTGACGAGGTATTGCTCTAGGCGACGGCGCGCATCCGCGGTAGTCGGGCGCATCCGCGGTAGGAAAGCCCGCTCACTCGCGCAGCGCCCGGACCGAGGTGTAGGCGTCACCCAGCAACTGCCCCAATGGTCTCCGCGTCGGCAGGCGAACGAAGCCGCGACGGGCGCGTTGGAGATAGCTATACGATCCGAGCCACGGCGGTGGTCACCGCGCCTTGAACCGATGCAGTCTGATCCCATGAAGCCAGTTTGCGAGTACCTCGACTACTCGGGCCGCGACGACCTGCTCGGCGGCGGAGTGCGGATGGTGCCGATCGAGACGCCGGTCGGCGCGTTCAAGGTCTGGACCAAGCGGATCGGTAACAACCCGGCGCTGAGAGTCCTTCTCCTCCACGGCGGCCCCGGCGCGACGCACGAGTACCTCGAGGCTTGCGACAGCTATCTGCCGGCGGCTGGCGTTGAGTACTACTACTACGACCAGCTCGGCTCAGCGTTCAGCGATCAGCCCGAGGACGCCTCGCTGTGGGAGCTAGACCGCTTTGTCGACGAGGTCGAACAGGTCCGGCAGGCCCTCGGCCTCGAGCGGGACAGCTTCGTGTTGTACGGGCAGTCATGGGGCGGGATCCTGGCGATCGAATACGCACTCGCGCATCCCCAGAGCCTCAAAGGGCTCGTGATCTCCAACATGATGTCCGACGTGCCGGCCTACAACGCATATGCCCAGGACGTCCTTAAGCCCGCGATGGACCAGGCCGCGCTGAGCGAGATCGAGGCATTCGAGGCGGCCGGTGACATCGAGAACCCGCGTTACATGGAGCTCCTCAACAAGCACCACTATGTCCAACACGTCCTGCGCATGCCGCTCGAAGACTGGCCGAACCCGGTTCGGCGCGCGTTCGCCGCCATCAATCCGGCCGTCTATGTCTCGATGCAGGGACCCAGTGAGCTCGGGATAAGTCGGGACGCCAAGTTGGCGCGATGGAGCCGGTTCGATGACCTCGCCTCCATTGAGGTGCCAGCGTTGGTCATAGGAGCCCGCTACGACACGATGGACCCGGCGCACATGGCGGAGATGTCCGAACGCCTCCCGCTCGGGCAGTACCTCTACTGCCCCGCGGGAAGCCACCTTGCGATGTACGACGACCAGCGTACGTACTTCTCGGGCTTGCTCGATTTCCTCCGCGGCCTCTGACGCGAAGGCCTCCACCATGGCTACCAACGTCGGGGTAGTCAAGAACCACTTGGCCTGCGACGCCCGCCGCTCCTTCCGTGCGAACTCGGCACTGTGTTGCGGAGATCGCTGCCCCGATTGGTGGACCGGTCGGGTTCCGCTCACTATCGGCGGATGACGCCCCAGCCGGTGTCCCTGCTATGCGCTCGCCATGACTTCGCCGACCTCTATCCGCTGAGTCGTCACGTTCGCCATGGGCATCGACCCGGCCTGGGAGGCGAGTGCCTTCGCTGACGCCTCCGACTCGAACACGACGATTGACACGCCCCGGCCTTCGGACAGCGCCACCCAGTGCCCGCCAACGAAGTCCGGGATTCCCTTGAGCATTGGTATGAGCTGGCCATCCAAGGCGGCCTTGGCCGCGCCCTGGTCGTCGATGGTCACTTCGATGATGACAGCGTGCATGCTGGCGAACCCCCGATCCTCGCTTGGTGGTCCGGCCAGCCTATCCCCACAGAACCTTCAGGTGGGGTTCAGATGTGGCATTGCGCCAGACCCATTCGCTTCCCCAACGATCGACGACCAGCACTCGAATTTGTGTAGTGCATTTTGCGCTACAGTTTGGGCATGAAGACCGCTGCTCCGCTGTCCTTGCGTCTGGGCTCGGAAGGTCTCAGCGCTCTTGACGACATCGCTCGGCATCGCGGGATCAGTCGTGCCGAGGCCGCTCGCCAAGCCATCGCCGAGACAGCCGAGCGCGACCGACGCCGCAGTGGCCTTGCCGCCGAGGCGCGCTCGCTGATGCACGACCCGGCATACGTCGCCGAAGCACGAGAGGTCGCGGGACTCATGGAGCAACTGCGTGGTTCGCGGTGACGTCTATGCGATCAAGATGCCGCGAGGTCGAGGGCGAGTCCAGTATGGCCGTCGGTATGCGGTCATCGTCCAGGCCGACGACCTGCTGACGCTCTCGACCGTCGTTATCTGCCCGACATCAACCTCAGCGCCGGCTGCGAGCTTTCATCCGGAGATCGAGCTCGGAGGCGAACGGACGAAGGTGCTCTGCGGGATGGTCGGCGCTGTGGATGCTCGCAATCTCGGCGAGCAAGTCGGCCATCTGAGCTACAACGAGCTGCGAACCGTCAACGACAGGCTCGCGCTCGTGCTCGGCATCAACTAGCGCCCATCGAGAAACGGCAACGGTCGCTTCCGCTTCGAATCGCTGTGCGGGAGCGCTGACGAGCCGGTTCAGATGCGGCCGCCGGGGTGGCGTAGAGGACAGCGGCTCGTCTCCGAGACCGGCCCGGTCGGGTGACAGACCAGCGTCGCGGCCGTAGTGTGACCGTGATGCGGTCTTTGCTGATTGGGTCGGCTGTGATGGTGAGCATCGCCGGTCTGCTGCGAGCACGTCCTCCGCACATTCAAGCCGGCTGCGCGGCGCGATCGCAGAGTGCTGGAATCATCGAGGAGCAGTCTGCGGCCCGTGGGGCAGCCCACATCAGGTATCGCTATGCCACCCCAGCGCCGTTCGATGCACCCGCGGCAGCTTGCTGACGACGAGGTCGTATGAGTCTTCGATCATGTCCCTGATCATCTGATCAGGCAGCGAGCCATCGATGGTGACGGTGTTCCAGTGACGCTTGTTCAGGTGGTAGCCCGGGAGCACCACAGCGTGCGTTTGGCGGAGCCGCTCGGCAACGTCGGGCTCGCATTTGAGGCTGACGTGGAGTGGGTTTTCTCGAAGCCGCGATAGCGCGAACATCTTTCCGGCGACCTTGAACACGGAGGTCTCGGCGCCGAACGGAAAGGTCTCCGCGGATCCGGGAAACGACAGGCAGTGCCGATGAAGGTCGTCCGCATGCACCCGCGAGATACTGACGCGTCGCCTACCGCTTCCAGCCACGACTCCTAGCCCAGGGTGGCCAGGAAAGCGGCCGGGGTGAGCACAGCGATCCCGCCTCCGCTTCCCTCGATTACGCCAACGACTTGGCCGCTGGCGTTGATGGCAGGCCCGCCGCTTTCCCCAGGTTTGACTCCCGAGAGCACTACCTCGAGTTCATCGGGCAGCGTCTCGGGTTGACCGTGCGGATCTGTCAGCTCCTCCGGCGCTTCGACAGGTGAGATCGGCCCGTAAACACTGTCGGGCTTTTTGAGGTCGTCCCCGGGGTAACCGATGAGGTCGACTATCTCGCTTAGGCGTGGTGTTGAGCGTGCGAGCGGGAGGATCAGCTGCCTAAAGTCATTCCCGGTTTGCAGGAGCGCCAAGTCATGCTCTGGGCTCTCACTCTTGATCTTCACGTAGAAGGTCTTTAGGCGGCCATCCAAGTACGGCAGGGTGACTGTGATGTAGCCACCCTCGATCTGGCCGACCGCGCAGTGCCTCACCACATGAAACGCGGTAACCAAACCGGCAGATGTCATGAAGCCGGAGCCGATATACCGCACGCCGCCAACGTTGCACACAATCTTCGCGACCAAGGGCAGAGTCCTAGCGACAACCGCGTGCGGAATGAACGCAGGTGACGGAGCAGCGGGCGCAAGCGACGCATACGAAGCTGCGGTCGAAGCGGTGACCTTCTTCGCGGCGACCTTGGTGGTGCCTCCACAACCCGCCAGCGTTAGACACCCGACTAGCGCCAGCACCCCCACCCCAACACGACGACTCGTGCCGACAGACCGGTAGACATGCTGGCGATCAAGGGACCCGGCAGTCTTGATGCTCCCCACTTGCCTCCCATCGGCAGTCACTTCGATCCGCTCAAGACCTACCACCGCATCAGGGTTCTGGGACAGAAGAGAGTCACGGCCAGGCGTCCTCGTGCCGCATCGGAGCAAGCGTAGAGAGGTCCGGGCCGGCGCGTCCAATTTCATTCCACAGAGAGCGAAGGCATCCCCGCCAGAGTTGGCACCACCGGAACCGGCACGCTTGCCTTCTGGGCCACGGCGTCCGCCCGCGGGCCTTCGTACGGCGGGCCGCCTGGGCGTAGGCTTCGTCCGCCGGACAAACGCGCTGAACTCGTGCACGTCCTGAGACTGGTCATCGCCGTCGTCTGGATCCTCTTCTGGGTCTACTGGTTCGCGTCGGCGGTCAGCGCCAAGCAGCGCGCCGTGGGTAGCCGCCGCTGGTCCCTCGGTGGCGTCACGGCACTGGGCATCGTGATCATGCTGCGGGTGTTTCGCAGCGGCAGCCTCGAGGTCCACAGTCCGGTCCTCGGCACGATCGGAGCAGTGCTCGTGGCGGCCGGGCTGGGGCTGGCCGTATGGGCGCGCATCCACCTCGGGCGCAACTGGGGGATGCCGATGTCTCAGAAAGCGGAACCTGAGCTGGTGACGTCCGGCCCCTATCGACTGGTCCGCCACCCGATCTACTCAGGCCTGCTGCTGGCCACCTTCGGCACCGCTCTGGTCACCAACCTGATCGGTTTGATCATCGCCGCCGTCCTCGTTGGGTACTTCTACTACGCGGCCACGGTCGAGGAGCGCAACCTCACGGCCACCTTCCCGACGACTTATCCGGCCTACAAGGACAGCACGAAGATGCTGATTCCGTTTCTTCTCTAGCCCGCTGTCCGCGGCAGCAGGCAGCCCGGCCGAGAGGCCCGACGGTGCCAAGATGGGGGAGTGACCGATTCCCGTCCCAGCCGATGACCAGCGCCGTGCAGTCTGCGGCGATCGAGGAGCAGCTGACCCGGCGCCGGACAGCTGTCGCGCAGGCGTGGAGCCTCGACGACGCGATCGTGGTGATCGGAGCCGGCAGCCTGATCCACCGGCCGGGCCGAGCCGACGTCACCTACCCCTTCGAGGCCCACACCGAGTACTTCTACCTGACCGACCGCAACCGGCCCGACGGCGTGCTCGCCTTCGATCCCCGCGAGGGCTGGGTCGACTTCGTTGCCCCGATCACCGCCGATGATCGCCTGTGGTCCGGAGCGCCGGCCGAGGACCCCGAGGAGCCAACCACCGATCAGCTCGCGCAGTGGTTGCTCGCTCGAAAGGACCGCCAGGTCGCCTGGCTGGGCGCGCCCCCTGAGGACGCCCGCTTCGATCTCGAGCTGAGCCAGGAGCTCCGCTTCTCCCTGGATCGCGTGCGCCGCCCCAAGGATCCGGTCGAGCTCGAGCGCATGCGCCACGCCCAGCAGGCCACCCGGGCCGCCTTCGCCACTGCGGTCGGCCTGATGAGCGAGGGGGTCAGCGAGCGCCAGGTGCAGATCGAGCTGGAGGCGGAAGCTCTGCGTCACGGCGCCGATGCGATGGCGTACGACACGATCGTGGGCGGTGGCCCGAACTCGGCCGTCCTGCACTTCGCGCCCACGCACCGCCGGTTCGCCACCGGCGATCTCGTCCTGATCGACGCCGGCGCCGAATACCTCGGATACGCCAGCGACATCACACGCACCTATCCCGTCGGCGGGCGCTTCGACGCCCAGCAGGCCGACCTGCATGCCGTCGTCCACGCCGCTCAACAGGCCTGCATCGAGCGCTGCCGCCCCGGCGTCGAGTGGCGCGATGTCCACCTGACCGCCGCGCGCACGATCGCCGAAGGGCTGATCGCCCACGGCCTGCTCCGCGGCGATCCCGAATCCCTCATCGAAGCCGGCGCCGTCTGGCTGTTCTTCCCGCATGGGATCGGCCACCTGGTGGGCCTGGGCGTGCGAGACGCCGGCGGCCCGCTCGCGGAGCGACGCCACGATCCCAAGCCGTATCCGAACCTGCGCATCGACCTGCCGCTGGAACCGGGCATGGTGGTGACCGTCGAGCCTGGGGTGTATTTCGTGCCCGCGATCCTGGGCGACCCCGATCATCGCCGCCGCTACCGGGATCAGGTCGACTGGGACCGGGTGGACCGCCTGCTCCACTTCGGGGGGATCCGGATCGAGGACAACGTCCTGCTCACCCCGGAGGGACAGGAGATCATCACCGCCGACGTCCCGCTCCTGGGCTGACTCACCGCCCGAGCTGTCGGTTTCGGCGCTGACATCGGTCCCGGCGGTTTTCCCACCACGACCGCCCCCTTCGTACGATTACCACCAGGATCAACCATCTGGGGGTGCGCGCGTGATGAGACGTCTGTTGCTGCTGTCTTCTCTGGCCGCCGTTGTGGGGCTTGTGCCGGCCGGCGCGGCGGCCGCCAAGCCGCCAGGAAGAAACGCGCCGAGCTTCTCGCTTGAGCAGAATGCCGCCCTGGTCCACCCCGGCGATCATTCATCGACTGCGGTCCAGCTGACCACGACCGAGAGCCCATACACCTGGGGGGCGGTGGACCTGAGCATCCCCAGCGGGATGAGGCTCAGCCAGCTCAACAATCTGGCTACGGATTACCGGTTCAGCTTGGGCAGCTGCTGGGGCGGCTCTCCCCGCTTTGAAGCCTGGGTCACCGACCCGTCAGGGGACACGGAGAAGATCTTCTTCTACGTTGGCTCGCCTCCTGACTACACCGGTTGTGCGATGGGCGTGTGGACTGACACAGGCAACTTGGCCACTCCAAGCAGCGTGGTGGACGACACCGAGGTTGGCGGTGGACCGTATGACTCCTACTCGAACGCCCAGGCCAACTATGGAACCTACCCACTCACCGCTGTGTGGCTCGATGCCGACGGCGGCTGGGATGGTGACCAGACCGTCGAGTTCGACAACTCGCAGGTCAACAACGAGCTGTTCACCTACGGGCAGTAGGCGACGGGCGCTGCCCACTCGGGTGGCGGCGCAACCACATGCGCCGCCACCCGCGATCATCTCCCCGTGTGTCGTGCCCTGGCTATTCGATCAGTTCCGCCACCGAAGCTGACGCCGTGGCGCTCCGTCACCTCCACGCCCACACCTGGGCGGACACCTACGCGGACCTGCTGGCGCCCGAGTTCTACGAGCGCCGGCTGGCCCTGCACCGCACGCGCCGGTGGGACACGGTGATCCTCAACCAACAAGCCAGCGGCGGTGACGTGATCGTCGCCCGCTCGCCCGCCGGCCTGGCCGGCCTGTGCCAGTTCGGCCCGACTGAGGACCCCGACGATCCGCCCCAGAAGGTCGGCCACGTACATCGCCTCTACGTCCACCCCTCCGCTCAGCGCCAGGGGGTCGGCCGATCGCTCCTCGCCGCGGCCACCGAGCGCCTGGTCGCCCCTGGCGTCTGGAGCCTGACCCTATGGGCACTCGAGGGCGATTTGCGTGCCCGGGCCTTCTACGAGCGCCTCGGCTGGCGCCCGGACGGAGCCCGCCGCGACGACGGCGCCACCGACATCCGCTACCGGCTCGTCCTCAGCTGACCCCGCCCCCGGGGCCGCAAACCGGACCTCTCAGGTGCAGTCCGGGCAGGACCCGTGCAGGACGATCTCGTGCTCGTCCACCCGCATCGGTACGCGGGCGCTCAACCCCTCTATCGCCCGCTCCAGATCCGGGTCGGTAAACGGCATCACCGTGCCGCAGCCGTCGCACACCAGATGGTGATGGTGCTCGCTCTCGCCCCGGACCGGCTCGTAGCGGGCCATCGTCTGGCCGACCTGCACCCGCTGGACCAGGTTCAGCCGCTCGAGCTCATCGAGGATCCGGTAGATGCTGGCCCGGCCCACGGGCCGCTCGCCGGAGCGCAGCACGTCCTCCATCTCCACCGCCGAGAGCGCACACGGCTGGGAGTCGAGCAGCTCCAGCACAGCCTGGCGAGCCGCTCCGTTGTGGCGGCGGCCCTCGGTGAGCAGCCGCTGCGCCCGCGCAGCCCAGGTCTCCTCGTGGACGTGTGGCACGCAGGCGAGTGTAGTGTTCGACCCACCCGGAAGTAAAGATGGGAATGAGACTCACTCTGATGTAAACTGCCGGCGCGATGCCCAGATTCATCGCGCCGGCCGCTCTGCTGCTCGTCCTCGCCGCCGGCGTGAGCGGCTGTGGAACCACCGTGGCCTCCACCGGACACGGCAGCATCCTCGCGGTGGGGGCGGAGAACGAGTACGCCAACGTGATCTCCCAGATCGGCGGCCGCTACGTGACGGTGAGCGCGATCATGGACGACCCCAACACCGATCCGCACACGTTCGAGGCCAGCCCGAGCGTGGCCAACGTGATCAGCTCGGCCGACCTGGTCGTGCAGAACGGCCTCGGCTACGACGACTTCATGAGCCGGATCGAGGCCGCCTCGCCCAGCCCCAAGCGCCAGGTCATCGACGCGCAGCATCTGCTCGCCGTCCCGGACTCGGAGCCAAATCCCCACCTCTGGTACAGCCCGCGGACGATGCCGGCGGTGGCCGCCGCCGTAGCCAAGGCGCTCGGTCACCTCAACCCCCGCCACCAGGCCTACTTCGACGCCAACCTCCGGCGCTTCGACGCCTCGCTCACCCCGTGGTACCGGGCGCTCAGCGAGTTTCACCGTGCCCACCCCGGCGCCGGCGTGGCCACCACCGAGCCGGTGGCCGACTACATGCTCCAGGCGGCCGGCGCCCGCATCCTCACGCCGCTGTCCCTTCAGCTCGACATCATGAACGGCGTCGACCCCGCCCCCCAGAACGTCAGCACCCAGGACACCCTCCTCAGCCACCACCAGGTCAAGGCGTTCCTCTACAACCGGCAGGTCACCGACTCCGTCACCCAGTCCTTCCTGCACCTCGCCGGCAACGCTCACATTCCCGTCGTGGGGGTCTACGAGACGATGCCCCGGGGGTATGACTACCAGCAGTGGATGCTGGCTGAAACCCGAGCGCTGCAGGCCGCCGTGGCCGACGGCCGATCCACCCGGACCCTGTGAGCCCCACCCGCCCCGAACCCGTGACCGCTGCCGCGCCCACCCCGACCCCGGTCCTGTCCGTCCGCGATCTCGACATCCGCCTGGGTGGGCGTCAGGTCCTGTCCGACGTGAGCTTCGAGATCGGCGCCGGCCAGTTCACCGGTCTGATCGGAGCCAACGGCGCCGGCAAGACGACGTTGATGCGCGTGATCCTCGGCCTGCAGAGCCCCACCCGCGGGACCGTGCGTCTGTCCGGGACCGGCCAGGACTCGCCCGCACCAAAGCGCTCGGTCGGCTATGTGCCCCAGAAGTTCCTCCTTGACCCCGACATCCCCCTGCGCGCCAGGGACTTGGTCGCCCTCGGCCTGGACGGCCACCGGATCGGCCTCCCGCTCCCCTCCCGGTCAAGGCGCGAGCGGGTCGATCAGATGCTCTCGGCGGTGGGCGCCGAGGGGTTTGCCGACAAGCGCGTGGGGCGGCTGTCCGGCGGCGAGCAGCAGCGGGTGCTGATCGCCCACGCGCTGGTCAGCCAGCCCCGCCTGCTCCTGCTCGACGAGCCCCTGGCCAACCTGGACATCGGCAGCGTCCGCGAGATCGTCGCACTGATCTCCGGTCTGGCCCGCCAGCAGCAGGTGGCGGTCCTGATCTCCGCCCACGAGGTCAACCCCCTGCTGGCGGTGATGGACCAGGTGGTCTACATCGCTGCGGGTCGGGCGGCCAGCGGCCCCACCGACCAGGTGATCCGCAGCGAGGTGCTGAGCCGCCTATACGGCCAGCACGTCGATGTTCTGCATGTGCACGGGCGCGTCCTGGTCGTGGCCGGCAGCGGCGATTCGGAGCCCCCCGGGGAGGACATCACGGTCACCCACACGCACGGCACGCCGTGACCGGGTCGGCTGCCGTCTTCGCGCCCGGGTTCTTCTCCAGCGGCCCGGTCCACACCGCCCTGGCCCTGGGAGGCGTCGTGGCGATCGTGTGCGGGACCGTCGGCGTGTTCACCGTGATCCGCGGCCAGGCCTTCGCCGGCGAGGCGCTGTCGGACATCGGTGCCGCCGGCGGGTCGGCGTCCTTCCTGGCCGGTGTCGCACCCATATGGGGTTTCCTGGCCGCCTCCCTGGGAGCGGCCGCGGCCATGGAGATGATCGGCGTGCAGCGGGCCCGGGGCCGCGATCTGGCCACCGGGATCGTCCTCGGGGGGAGTCTCGGGCTGGCCGCGCTGTTCCTGTATCTCGACTCGACCCTGCAGACCGGTACGGGCACCACGGTGACCGTGCTGTTCGGCTCGCTGTTCACGCTGAACTCCTCCCTCATCCCGGCCGTCGTGACGCTGAGCCTGATTGCTGCCGGGCTGGTCTGCGTCCTCCAGCGCCCGCTGATGCTGAGCTCGCTGAACCCCGACCTGGCCGCCGTCCGCGGCATCCCGGTGCGCTGGCTCGGCGTCGCCTACCTGGCCGCGCTGGCGGTGGCCGTGGCGCTGGCCGCGCTGACGATCGGCGCGATCCTGGGCACCGCGCTGGTGGTCGGGCCGGCTGCCACGGCGCTGCGCCTCACCCGCCGCCCCGGCCTGGCCATGCTGGCCGCCGCCGGTCTCGGCCTGCTGGCTGTCTGCCTGGGCGTGGTGCTGGCCTACGACAGCTACCTGTGGCCGCCGCGGGGTCACGGGTGGCCGGTGAGCTTCTTCGTGGTCACACTTGTCTTTCTTTTTTATTTGTTTTTCGGCTCCTCGGGGCCCAAACGGATTCGCCAGCGAGAGCAGGGGAGTCGCTGACGTGTTTGCCCCGTTCATGGTCAATGCCTGGGTGGTGGCCTCGATCGTCGCCGTGGTGGCCGGGGTGGTGGGCTTCTTCACGCTTCTGCGGGGCAACTCGTTCGCCGCTCACGCGATCCCCAACGGCTCCTTCGCAGGCGCCGCCGGCGCGACGCTCGTCGGGGTCAACCCGCTGATCGGACTGGGCGTGTTCTCGACCGGATCCGCCGCAGCCATCGGCTGGCTGTCACGGCGCGGTCGCCGCGATGTGGCCACCGCCCTGATGCTGACCTTCATGCTCGGGCTGGGCTCGCTGTTCCTGAGCGTCGCGCCCTATGCGGGGCTCGTCTACTCGCTCCTGTTCGGAGAGGTGCTGGGGATCAGCTCCAACCAAGTGATCCCCACCCTCGCTCTGGCGGCGCTGTGCCTGCTCGCGGCCGGCGCCATGTACCGGCCGCTGCTCCTGTCCACGGTGCTTCCCGACGCCGGCCGGGCCCGCGGCGTCTCCACCACGTTGATGGAGTTCCTGTTCCTCGGCCTGCTCGCCCTGGCCACCACGATGACCGTTCCTGTGGTCGGCACCCTGCTGATCTTCAGCCTCACCATCGGCCCCCCGGCCGCAGCCCGCGCCTTCGCCGACCGCCCTCCGCGAGCCATCCTCCTGTCGGTCATCCTGGCCCTGGTCACGGTCTGGATCGCCATCGCCGCCGCCTACTGGACCAACTACCCGATCGGCTTCTTCGTGGGGTCGATCAGCGCCTTCAGCTACGTCGTCGGCCGCCTGTGGACCTCGCGTGACCTGCGACTGGCCGCCCGCCACTGGTAGATTTGAACCGTCCCGTGGTGGGCGTAGCTCAGCTGGTAGAGCTCCTGGTTGTGGTCCAGGCGGTCGGGGGTTCGAGTCCCCTCGCTCACCCTT
>Ga0182024_10007481_pt1 | contig 23522 bp, 14 predicted proteins | sample P32metaG_FD_120480 | JGI IMG/M metagenome (GOLD analysis project Ga0182024, IMG submission 120480) | Permafrost microbial communities from Stordalen Mire, Sweden - P3-2 metaG (Illumina Assembly) | ecosystem: Environmental > Terrestrial > Soil > Wetlands > Permafrost | place: Sweden: Stordalen... | reverse complement strand
TCTTTTCCGGCGGTCCGACCAGGTGAACGAATGTTGCCGGTCTAGGGTCCTTCCCTTACGTCGAGGATGAATCGTCCACAGATCTCAACAGCACGAAGTACAATCCAGGAGCCAGCGCATAGCTTCACTGGCGCGTGCTTTTCTTCCGCATGGTGTGTAGGATCGATTTTGGCGACGCTTTGAATGGGGTTTACGGTCAGGAGCAACACGATGCGACTTTTCCCCGCTGTTGTCGTTCTGCTGTTGGGTCCTCTCGGCGGACTTCATGCAAGCGAGCCTGAAAAAGCGGTGCAGAGGCCGAATATCCTGCTGATCCTGGCGGATGACCTGGGCTACGCCGACATCGGCCCGCATGGCTGCAAGGACGTCCCGACGCCGCAGATCGACCGCCTCGCGGCCCAGGGTGTGCGCTTTACGGACGCCTACGCCAACGGCGCGTTCTGCACGCCGACGCGGGCGGCCTTGATGAGCGGCAAGTATCAGCAGCGCGTCGGCTGTGAGGACAATTCCCGGCCGTTGCCGCCGGCGGTGGTGACCCTGCCTCAGCGGCTCAAAGCGGCCGGTTACGTCACCGGCATGGTCGGGAAGTGGCACCTCGGCCAGACGGCCGGCCTCACCCCACTCGATCGCGGCTTCGACCAATTCTTTGGCTTCCTGGGGGGCGGACACATCTATCTCCCTTCCGACAAGGTGCAGGGGGACTATGCCGCTCCGATCTTTCGCAACCGCGAACCGGTCCAGGAAACGCGCTACCTCACCGATGCCTTCGGGGACGAGGCGGCAGCCTTCGTCAAGGCCCAGCAGGGCTCCGACAGGCCGTTCTTTCTCTACCTCGCCTTTAATGCCGTTCATGCCCCCCTGCAGGCAACCCCAAAGTACCTCGCCCACTTCGACAAGATCGAGCCCGGCCCGCGACGCAAGTATGCGGCCATGCTCTCGGCGATGGACCAGGCGATCGGCCAGGTGTTGAAGCAACTCGAGGAAAGCGGCGCGTTGGACAACACCCTCGTCATCTTTACCGACGACAACGGCGGGCCGACGACGCGTAGCGCCGTCAATGGTTCACGAAACTTCCCGCTACGTGGCTCCAAAGGCGAGACGTTCGAGGGGGGCATCCGGGTCCCGCTGCTGATCGCCTGGCACGGCAGGCTGGCGCCGGACACGGTCTACCGCCAGCCGGTCATCACCATGGATCTCACCGCCACCCTCTTGGCCGCGGCCGGTGCCGACCGCGAGGACATCGAGGGCGTCGACCTCGCACCGTACGTCGAGGGGAATCAGAGCGGCACGCCCCACGAGGCGCTTTATTGGCGATCGCGCACCACGAGCAATAACTACGCCGCCCGCAAAGCCGACTGGATGTTCGTGCACTCCACCGAGGGGGCTGACAAACCCGGTCCCGGTCAGACGCCCGGCCGCGACACGCTGTTCAACCTGGCCGAAGACATCGGTGAGAAGAACGACCTGGCAGCCACCAATCCCGAGAAGCTCGCCGAACTCCGCGGCCTTTACGAAGCCTGGAGCGCCGCCGTCGACGCGGATTGTCGCAAGCTTGGCATCAAGCCGCTGTTCCCCAAGGCGACTGTGCAGGACGGGCCGAAACAGGCGAAGTCTCCGTTGTCGTCCGCTCCTTAATTGGCGTGTCTGTCAAGAACGGAGAACTGAGTGCCGATGACCTGCCTCCCAAGAGCTGGCGTGATTCGCTTGTATTCCAAACGATGGCCGTTGTGTCGCGAATACGGAGTCCGGCCGCCAATTGCCTGATGGGAAAATGACCGGCCCCTTGTCCGCTAACTTGGCCATACTGGTTTTATAGGGCCGACACCGAAACTTCTGGATTCGACGTCCGCCATCGGTTAACCTTGGAGCCAAGGGCTCGCCAGGGCCATAGCGAACCGCGATTTTTCTGGCGATCACACCAGGTGTTTTGATTTATGATTCGTCCCGCCGCTTGGGCCATCCTCGGCATGCTGATCGCCGCGCGGGTTTTGCCGGCCGCGCCGCCGAACATCGTCTTCATCTTTTCCGACGACCACGCCTACCAGGCCATCAGCGCTTATCAGGATCCACGCCAGCTCATCGACACGCCACATATCGATCGACTGGCGCGGGAGGGAATGCGATTCGACCGCTGCCTGGTCCCCAATTCCATCTGCGGACCGAGCCGGGCCACCGTGCTGACTGGAAAATATTCGCATCGTAACGGCTTTTATAACAACACCAACTGCCGCTTCGACGCGCAGCAAGCCACGTTCCCCAAATTGCTCCAGGCCGCCGGATACCAGACGGCCCTGATCGGCAAATGGCATCTGGTGAGCGACCCCACCGGTTTCGATCACTGGCAAATCCTGCCGGGTCAGGGGGATTATTATCGTCCGGCGATGATCCGCAACGGCAAGCCGATCGAAGAGCCGGGCTATGTCACCGACATCATCACCGATCGCAGCCTGGAGTGGCTGGCCGAGCGTGATCCCAAGCGGCCGTTTCTGCTGATGATGCAGCACAAGGCCCCGCATCGCGATTGGGAACCTCCCGTGCGATTGCTCGGTCACGACCAAGACCGCAAGTATCCCGAGCCGCCGACGCTGCTGGACGATTTTGCCGGCCGGGGGATTGCCGAGCGCGATCAGAAGATGATGCTCGGCAAGTCGATGAGTCCCGACGATCTGAAGCTCGTTCCGCCCAAGCGGCTGTCGCCGGAGGAGCGGAAAGCCTGGGATGCCTATTACGAGCCGCGCAACGCGGCGTTTCGGGCAGCCAAGCCGAGCGGTGAAGAAGTCTTGCATTGGCGGTATCAACGCTACCTGCACGATTACCTCGCCTGCGTCAAAGCGGTCGACGAGAGCGTGGGCCGCCTGCTGGCGGCGCTCGACGAACACGGACTCGCCGACAACACCTTGGTGGTCTATTGCTCCGATCAAGGCTTTTTTCTCGGCGAGCATGGCTGGTTCGATAAGCGCTGGATTTTCGAGGAGTCGCTGCGGACTCCGCTGCTGGTGCGCTGGCCCAAGACGATCCGACCCGGGAGCGTCAACTCCGACCTGGTGAGTAATGTCGATTTTGCGCAGACGCTGCTGGCGGCGGCCGGGGTGGCAGCCCCGCCGGATGTGCAAGGCCGCGACTTGACGCCACTTCTGCGTGGAGAGACGCCGGCCGATTGGCGGAAGAGCTTTTATTATCACTACTATGAGTATCCCGAGCCTCACCATGTACGGCCGCATTATGGAGTGGTGACCGATCGCTACAAGCTCGTCCATTTCTATTACGACGCCGACTATTGGGAGCTGTTCGATCTCAAAAAGGATCCGCTCGAACTGCTCAGCGTGTGGGGGCAGCCGGAGTACGCGGCAGTCGAAAAGGAATTGACCGAAGAAGTGCGGCGATTGCGCGCCGAGTTGTCGGTTCCCGACGAAGCACCGAAAAGTGCTTATGGCAACGCGCCGTAGCAACGCGGCGCCCCGGCTTGAGGGACGCCCCTGTGCGTGCTATTTCTTGCCTTTGTGTTCGACTTTCGGCCAGTAGTCTTTTTCGAAGGCACCGGCCTTGCTGAAGTTGGGGCTGTTGTCGAGGTCGTGGCATTTCGTACAGACGTTTTGCTCGGCCTGCCCTTTGGTCAGTCGAACCAGATTGCGTTGCTCTTCACGCCGCGTGAAATCCTTACCGTTTTCGGCGGCTACGTGGGCGGCGGCCGGCCCGTGGCAATTTTCGCAAGTATTGCCGGCCAAATCGGGAGTGGCCTCGAGACTGACGTAGCCGCTGGCGTAAGGAAAGAATTCCTGAGGATTCCAGCCCGTCACGTGGCAACTGAGGCACTCGGGATCGAACTGGCGCGGCGGATCGGCTTTGACCAGGGCTTCGGTGGCGTGTGCGTGCTTGGAGTTTTTCCAAATCTTGTAGGCGGTGGGATGACACTTTTCGCAGCTTTTCACGCCGGCGAATTCGCCCCATTTTTTGTCATGGCCGGCGCCGCGCGGATGGGCGATGGCTCGGACCTCCAATCCTGGCAGGCCGAGTTGCTGGAGCTGCGATTGGTAGGTTTCCATCAGTTGCTTCATGCGGGGAGAGGATTCGAAGCGCGAATCGAGCGCCACGCGTTGATAGCGGAGCCGTTCCTTGGGATCGTTGTATAAACCAAGTACGACGGCAAACATTCCCTTGTGGCCAAGCTCGATCAACCGGGCTTTCGAGCCTTCGATCTTAATCGGGTGGTTCGGCGGCTCGTCGCCGCCGTCGGCGGTGACGACGATTTGGAATTGGGGAAAGGCGAGGGCCAGGGCTTTGGTCTCGTCCAGCGTGGCATTGGCCAGCAGAATCCGCAGATTGCAGTCTTTCAGTTGGGGCAGAACCGCCTTGAGGGATTCGGCGGCCGGTTGGAGCACGACCTCGGGATTGTTCACTTCTTTTTGATATTCATCTCCCATGACGGCGGTGATCCCGATCTTGCGCCCCCCCGCCTCGATGATTTTGACCTTGGGAGTCAAACCGAGCGTCGCATCGAACAGATCGACATTGGCCGCCACGAAGAGGCTGTCGCCGCCGTCCTGGCCGGCCACGGCGGCGGCGACGTCGCCGGCCGAGAGGCGCAGGTCGTCGGGTCCAAAGCCAACGGCTTGATAGCCCATCAGCTTGAGCGCCTCGACCGAGATGCCGAATTTGATTTCGGCCTGTTTGCCGAACCGGTGGACCAACCCGCCGACGTCGATGGGCAGCAGTTTCCAGCCGCGCTCGCGCAGGCCGGCGAGAAACGTGTCGCGGCGGCTAAGGCCCCCTTTTTGGTTTTCCAAGCCGGCACAGCCGCAGGGCTCGATGTAGCCATCCTGGCGACCGGTGATGACGATGGCCAATTCGGGCTTCGGCCAGTCGTCGAAAAAGGTGCCGTTGGTTTTGATCGGGTCGAACTTTGTCGCGGCGGCCTGTCCGGCGGGCGCGTCGGCGGCCGGGGCCGCGGCCGATTTCGCTTTGCGCGTTTCGCCGGGTTGAGCCAGCGCGACCACGGCGGTGGTCAGCAGGGGCAAGCCGGCGACCAGAACAAAGGCCAGCAATCCGTTGCGGGTGCGGAGACGTCTCATGTTGCATCCATCCTTGTTGCACGCCGGGTTTGTCGTGGCCCGGCTAATCGCTAGAGCGTGGCCGAGTGTCGCACAGGGGTCGGTGGTTTTTCGAAACAGGAGCCTTAGTTTTCCACCGCGAACTGCACCCAGACGCGAATCTGTTTTGCGTCGGGATGGTCGGTCTCGATCAGAATTTTTCCGTAATTGATCATGTAGTTCGCCGGGGGCGATCCGGGAGGAATCTTGACCGTGAGCGGAATCTGAACGACGGCCCCGGCGTTCAAGTCGGCCGGCTCGCCGAGGGTGGCTTGGATTGAGGCGGGCTCGCAACTAGCGATCGAGGCGTGGACCGAATGCCGATCCGCGCCGCGAATAAGCACCAACAGCTTTCGCTCGGCGCCGGCACGCCGGGCAATCGGTCCGATGTTCAAAACGCCATTGTCGCGATCGAAACCCGCCCCGGCGATGGAAATGTCGCTGTCGACGTTTCCCTCGATCGGGATGCGCAGCTCCGGCATGGAGGCCAGGTTCGTATGGAGCAAAAGCACCTGCCACAGCGGCCCCAGCGGCATTCCCGGTTTGACCGTTACGGCGACATCGTAACCCCGCTGGGCACCCGCCGTTTTGACGTCGGCGTCGGGCAGGGGCTGAATGACGACGTCGAAAAACTGGGATGTCTCCGGATCGGTGAAGTCGAACGATTGGATGACGAAGTCGGCGTCGAAATAGGAAAAAGCCCGCACCGAGGCCGTGACCGATTCGGTGACCGCCAATCGGCTGAAGACCAGCGCGGCCGGACTGAGCCTGGCCGGCACGACGACTTTGCCCGTGACGGAAAGGACAACGCGTGGCGTCAGCGGATCGTTGGTCAAGATCGTGGCGCTTTGGCGGAAATCGGATTCCGAGGTGGCGGCATGGTACTCGACCACGACGTCGGACTTTTCGCCGGGCAGGATCGGTTCGGGCGGAAGCCGGCTGATCGTGCATTTGCCACACGTTGTCCCGCCGGACTCGAGTCGGAGCGGACCCTGCCCCTGATTGCTCAACGAAAAGGCGAACTCGACCGAGTCGTCGTAGGCCACGGACCCGAAATCGTGCTCGTCGGTTTCGACCACCACTTTGGGCTGAGGGCCCACGGCGGGCGCAAGGCCGGCGGGCTGTTCGGCCTCGGCCGAGCCCAGCGCCAGCGAGTCGGGCTCGATATTCCAGCCGATGCGAGCCCAACTGGTGCCGACTCCGAGCGCGATGCCCAACGCAGCCGATACGATCACGATCCAAAAGGTCTTCATCATTCGATTTTAGATTTCGGGGGTTGCCAGCGTCAACGCGAGTCCTAGCAACGTGTTGAAAAATTGGGACAGGCACCTTGCAACCGCCGCTTCTCTCAGGGTTTGCTCAATGCCGCTCGGAGGCGAGTCCCATTTTTCAACGGACTGCTCTGCCAGTCGGCATCGAAGCGCCCTGTTTCCCGAGCCGTAACCTCAGGCGGGGGGCATCAATCGCCGGGCCTGATAGAACTTGCGGCACGCGTCGAAGAAGGCGTGATAGTCGGCTCGGCGGTAGTCGGGAAAGGTCCAATCGCGGTATTGCCAGTGGCGATCTTTGTAGAACAACGTCACTTCGGCAAAAATGCCGCGCTCCAGATAGATGCGATGAGCATGGTCCTTGGTCGATGCCAGCACGAGCTTGGCCTGGGTCAGGTAGCCCGGATCGATGTTCAACGGCCGTGGTTCAGCGTGGCCGGCCAGTGCGGCATATTCGATTTCCCACTCGTTGGCCTGGAGCTTGCGCTCGGCCAGCAGCGCGGGATCGGCCAATTGCTGATAGGCCCAAAAGCATTTTTCGATCCCCTGCCCCATCGTCGGCTGGTAATAGTCGGTGGCGTCGAACGCAAACCGTGGACTCGCCAGCGCCATCGGCCCCCAGGCGGCCGACGTTTTTTCCAGTGCCCAATCCAAAGCGGCCGGATAACGGCTGAACGCCGCGGCGACGAATAAGACCGGCTCGGTCGAGCGGATGGAACCCATGGCGAAGTGGACTCGGCGGGCGTGGGATTGAGGAGCGGCTAAGGAGACGGTTCGGCCGGCAGCGGCAGCTCGGGGAGCCCTTGGTCTTTGAGCCAGACGTTTTTGAGGATCGCGCGGCTGCGATCGCGCTCGGCCAGCGGAGCGGTCACGTCGAATGGAAATCGCTCGGGATCGAGATGATTGAGCGCCAGACTGGCAAAGTCGCAAACGCGGAGATCGGAGCACAGCTTGCTATACCAGAAGGACCTCTTGTCCGGCTCGGTGTCGTCGAGCGCGTCGATGATTAGCTTGTGCGTGGCGGCCCGCAGCAGTGTGGCATCCTCCTTTTCGGCCGGTGGCTGCGGATCGGCGGTGGCATCGCCGTCGACTTTCGGCGCGGTGCGGATATTTCCTTTCGCAGCGATCTCTTGGAGGATGGCTAATCGTAGCGAGACGGGCAGATCGGCCAACCGGTCGGCCACTGCCGTTACCCCATCGACCCCGCCACGGCTGACCAAGAAGATAGCAACATCGTGCGTGTCGGCGCTTTCGGGGTTGGGGCCGCCTGGATCACGCGGCGGATCGGGCAGATGCTTTGCTCGCCAGTGCTCGAGCATCGTCGCCACTCCCTCGGGCCGACCCCTGCGCTGGAGAGCCTTGGCCGCCAAGAGTCGGGCCGAAGCAATCGGTCCCTCGCGCAGCTCTTCGAGCAAGAATTCCTGAGCCGGCTCGCCGGGGACTTGGCCAACAAGCTCAACCAATTGGTTTCGGTCGAAGTCGATTTTGGCGGCGCGGGTGGCGGCGATCAGCACCGGCAGCGCGTCGTCGGGGAATTTCTCCAGCAGCCGCCGGGCCTGAGCGACGCTTTGGTCGTCGCCGCTGGCTACGGCGTCGATGAGCGTTTGCTTCTCCCCCTTCTTGAGGACTTCGGCATACCACTCGCGCGCGGCTTCGGCGACGCTGTCGATCCTGCCGTCCTGGGCCATGTAGCCGCCCGTGTGATTGAACTTGAAAAAGGAGCGGCCGGCAATCTCGTCCAGGATCTGCTGGGCGCAGTCGCCGACGGTGAGGACATGATGCGAAAACCAGAAGTCGCGAAGATAGCCGACCGAACGGGTCGGTCGCGGGTCGCTCAGAGCGTCGATGAGCTGTGGCACGGCGTCAAAGCCGATTTTAGCCAACTGGTGGGCCGGAGTATCTTCGTCGCTGTCGGGCCAGAAAAAGATTTGGCAGGCCCCAGGTTGCCCCCATTGTCGAGTATTCTGGTCGCGAAGTTGAAAGATCAGTTCGGCGGTTTGTTCTTTGTGGTCGAGTTTTTCCCACTCGGGCCCCGTGGTCGGCCGGTCGGTGTGGTTGCGATCTTCGACAATCATCATCGTCAGCAGCGCGGCGGTGGCTTTGGCCCGTGCGTTGTGCTCGCTGTTGGGGAAATTCTTGATGATCCACTGGAAACGATCGAGCAATTGCTGGCGTGAAATCGCCGGATCGCCAAAGGCGACAATCGCACGCCACATTTCTTGATGGGCAATCTGGTCAGAGAAGCGAGGATCGAGGCTGCGCCGGGTGGCCAGCTTCGCGGCTTGCTCGTCTGGAAAGCTTGCCGCACAGTCGAACAACTCGGTCGCCAGCCGGTCATGGCCTTGTCGGGCGCACGCCCAGGCCAGCACGAACAATTCCACCTCGCCCCCCGGACCCGGCCGATTTCCGGCGGTCAGCCTGTCCGTGGCGACTTTGAGCGCGGCCGTGGCAAATTCAACCAGGTCGGCCGGCTGGTAATCGACCACCTTATGTTTCTCGACCGGTTGACCGGCCGCCGTCAATGGGCCGGTCTTGGTGAATTTGTGCGTTTCGAGATCGAGTGTGAGAATCGAGAAATGATTCCCATCCTGGCTCAGCAGGAAGCCGTGCGCGTGATGAGCTAGCGGCGCCTCGCCGGCACCCTGGCTCCAGCCGCCGGTGGCGACGTCGACGAACGGAAGTTTTGCCACGTCGGGATACCCGAGCGTTGCAAACCAGTTGAACGCCCGCGTGCGGTCGACGTACGACGAGTCGACCCGTTCTGTCGCCGAGCCGCCGCTTGCGAGCAGCAAAAGGACGGCCAGCGCCACCACGCAGTTTTTGTGTGCGCCACGCATGACACCCTGCTTGAGTCGGCAGCAATTTCCGCACGCCATGTTCGCTTTTCCCCCGCTCGTTTGCTTTCACCCGCGTGCTTTGGCTGGCCCGATCGAGGCCGCATCGGCTACCGGAACGGCTCGAGTCCTTCCCGGTACTTGCGAGCGTCGTCCTCGGCCGAATCAGTCTTCGGCAGCGGGAGTTCAGGCTTCCCCTGCTCTTTGAGCCAGACGTTTTTTAGCACTAGGCGAGCGCGGTCGCGCTCGGGCAACGAGGCATAAGGATTGAAGGAGAACCGTTCAGGGTCGAGGCAACCGAGCGCGTAGCCGGCCAGGTCGCAGATCCGAGGTTTGGAGAGCGCCTGTTGTGTCAGCCAGATTGCTCCCTGCCACGCTTCGGTGTCGTCGATGGCGATCATGAGCAGTTCGACCGTTGCGGCCAAGAGTGCCGAACCGTCGCTGGCACGCGCGGCCGGTTGCTTCAGTTCGTCGTCGGAGTTGCCGGCACCTTCGGCATCGTGCGCAGCCGCATATCGGTAGCAAAACGCCGTGACGATGGTCGCACGCATGTTTGCATTTTGCCGCCAGTAACTTTCGGCCAGCGCCTGAATGGCCTCGGGGCGGCCGCAGCCGGCCAAAAAGGAGGCGACTCCGGGCAGGTCGTCCGAGGGGCCCGAATCGAAAGCGACCGCTATCATCAGATCGGGATGCTTCCAGCGCTCGATCATGGCCGGTACTGCCTCGGGGCGGCCCTGCCGGTGCAAAATCTCGGCAGCGTGCAGGCGGCCAGAGACAAACGGGCTGGCTTTGAGTTCGGCTAGGACGAAGGCTTGCGGCTCCTCGCCCGGCAATTCGCCAATCAAATGGACCAGGCCCGCACGGACGTGCCGCTCTTTGGCCGCCCGGGCGCCGGCGATGAGGGCGGGCAGCGCCGCATCGGGATATTTCTTCACCAGCACGGTGGCTTGCGGCGGACTGTTGCGATCGCCGGCAACGGTTGCGTCGACCAGCGTTTGCTTCTCGCCTTTGGCAACAAAGTCGGCATACCACTGCCGGGCCGCCGCTTCGACCGCCTGGGTCTGGCCATCGCTCGACATGTAGCCCGACGTGCTCTTGCGCATATAGAAGGAACGGTTGGCGATGCGCTCCAGAATCTCACAGGCACACTCTCCAACGGTCAGCACGTGGTGCGAGAAAAAATAGGTCCGTACCGCACCGACCGAGCGGCTGGGACGCGGATCGCTGAGAGCGTCGAGCAACTGCGGCACGGCCTGCGGGCCGAACGCGGCCAGCAGGTCGGCAGGCGTTTGATGTTTTCTGGAACCAAAGGAGATCGAAATCGGGCCGTCGGTGAACATTTGGTCCGAGTTTTGATCGCGAAGTTGGAAGATAAGCTCGGCGATCTGCTCTTTCGCCTCGAGCTTTTCCCAGGCCGGGTCACCCGGCTTGACGGTGGTGTGGTTGCGGTCTTCGACGATCATCAGCGTCAGCAGATTGGCGGTCTCGCGGGCGCGATCGATATACGGGCACTCGGGAAATCGTTTCCTGATGGCAATCAAGTGATCGAGCAGAGCTTGGCGCGACACGTTTGGATCGCTGAAGGCAATCATCGCCTCCCACATTTCGATCTTGGCGAGCTCCTCGCTGATGCGGTCGCCCAGTTGTCGTTTCGGGCGCCGCTCGGCGGGACCGTGTTCCGGAATTTGCTTTGCTCTCTCGAAGAGCGATTTGGCCAGCTGCTCTTGTCCCTGGCGCGAGCAAGCCCAGGCCAGGATGAACAGTCGTAGCGACTCGGGAATGGGCGACCGGAAAAAAAGACGGGCCACCTGATTGATTTCGGGCAATTGGTCCGCCGAGCGCGACTCGTTCAGCATGGCCGTCGCGACTTTGACCAGGTCGATCGGCTCGAACCAGGCCCCATCGCCCGCAAGCTGATGGTGTTCTCCTTTAGGCGGCTCCGGCGCTTTGGTGTATTGCATCGTCTGCAGCGTAAGCGAGAGGACCGTGAAACGGTTCCCCTCTTCGCTCAGTAGAAACCCCAATTCACAACTCGTATGGGGTGCGGTGGCACCGTTGGGTACGCGCTGCCCTTTGGTGACCATGACCAATTTGGCTTTGGCCACGTCGGGATATCCTAGCGTGCCGAACCAGCGAAAAGTTTGCTGTTGGTCGCCGTAGGTGACTTCCTTCGAGTCGTCGGCCAGAGATTGCCGGGCCGGCGTGTTGAGGCAAATCGCCAAGACGAGGCCGGCCATCACGAAACAGTGCGCCGCGGGGCGCGCCGTTCTCAAGGCGGAACCGTAGCAGTTCTCGGCAGCCATGATTGCAGTTCTCCTAGCTGACGGATTGCAAAACCTCGCCGCGACCGTTGGAGTCGGACGCTCCTCGGCAGGTAACCGCTGCCGCGAAGCGCGACGAAAGAGCAGCCGCCCGACCGGGCGAGAGAGGTTTGCCAAGACAAGTCCGCGCCCCCCCTGCCCCGCCCGCCATTTTAACAGAGCGGCAGGGGCAAAGGCTAAGCGGTTTTGTTGGCCAGCGGCTGGCGGGCTGCGGCTTCGGTCTTTTTTCGCTCGGCGAGGAGCTCGGCGATTTTGGCGGCCGCGCCGGCCAGCGGAATGGTGGTCGCTTCGCCGCCGGCACGCCATTTGACCTCCAACTGACCGTCGGCCAGGCTCCGTCCGCCAATCACCACGCGAAGCGGAATGCCGATCAGGTCGGCATCCTTGAATTTGACGCCGGGGCGCTGGTCGCGGTCGTCGAGCATCACGTCGACGCCGGCGGCCTGCAGTTCGGCATACAGCTTGTCGGAGGTGGCGGCGACGTCGGGTTCTTTGACGTTGAGCGGAATGAGCAGCACTTCGTAGGGAGCCAGCGATAGCGGCCAGATGATGCCGTTCTCGTCGTGGCTGGTTTCGACCAGCGAGGCGATGATTCGATTCACGCCGATGCCGTAGCAGCCCATGATCAAGGTGTGCTGCTGTTCGTGGGCGTCGAGATATTTGGCTCCCAGGGCGGCGGAGTATTTCGTGCCGAGTTTGAAGACGTGCCCGACCTCGATCGCCTGATTCAGTTCGAGCTTGGTGGAGCAGCGGGGACAAGGATCGCCGGCACCGGCATTGCGTAGATCGGCAAAGCGCGCGTCGGCGATCTGGAAGTCGCCGCGCTCGAGGTTCACGCCGACATAATGTTTGTCGGCTTCGTTGGCGCCGGTGATGGCGTTGCGCATCCGCGATACGTCGTCGTCGGCCCAGACGGCGATCTGCAGGCCGACCGGTCCGGCGAATCCGACCGGCGCGCCGGTCACCTTTTCGATCGTTTCGGGCGGGGCGAGTTCCAGCTTGCCGGCGGAAAGTGCCCGGCGGATCTTGCCCTCGTTGGCTTCGTGGTCGCCGCGGATCAAAATCGCCACCGGTTGATCGTCGGCCAGATAGATCAGGGTTTTGATCATGGCGTGCGGCTTGCACTTGAGCAGCTTGCTCACTTGTTCGATGCTGCCGACCTGGGGCGTATCGATCTTGGTCAGCGGTTTGAGCGGAGCGGCGGGAGCCGCGGCTGCGTCGGCGGCAGGCGAGGAGGCGGGTGCAGTACGGCGGCGGCCCGTTTCGGCCCGTTCCAGATTGGCGGCGTAACCACAATTGGGACAGCGCACGATCCGGTCTTCGCCGTTGGGCGACGGGACCATGAACTCGTGGCTTGCGTCGCCGCCGATTGGCCCGCTCTCGGCCTCGACGGCCAGATAGTCGAGGCCGGCGCGGGAGAAGATGCGGCAATAGGCGGCATACATCTTGTCGTAGCTGGCGTTGAGTCCTTCGAGCGAGGTGTCGAAGCTGTAGGCGTCCTTCATCACGAACTCGCTGGTCCGCAGGACGCCGAAGCGGGGCCGTTCCTCGTTGCGGAACTTGGTTTGAATCTGGTAGAGCGTGATCGGAAGTTGCCGATAGCTCGACACGAAACGGGAGACCAGGTCGGTGATCACCTCTTCGTGGGTCGGTCCCAGGGCCAGGTGGACCAACTTGTTCTGCCGGCGGACCTGGAACTGAATGAGGACGTTGCCGAACGACTCGACGCGGCCGGTTTTCTCCCAGAGCGAGATCGGCGTCAGGGCGGGCATGAGCAGCTCGACGGCGCCGGCCCGATCCATTTCCTCGCGGACGATGCGTTCGGCTTTGTGCAAGGCGCGCAGGCCGAGGGGCAAATAGGTGTAGGCGCCGGCCATCAATTGGGCGATCAGTCCGGCGCGGACCATCAGCACGTGACTGGGGATTTCGGCCCCTTCGGGCGTTTCCTTCATGGTCGGAATGAGGGTCTGGCTCCAGCGCACGGTTGGCAAATCCTTTTTAAAAATCCGTGTTCAGGACAAGGTTTAGGCGCGCGGGGGGTGCGCGGCGTCACGCAGCGAGGCCGCATTGTAGGCCACCCCCCATCGCGGTAGCAACCACACTGCAATGCGCTACCTTTGTGCGGGGAGCGACAGAAATTGGGCTAGGGCAAACTTGAGCCTTTCCGCTAAGATTCCGCCTCGTTTTGCGCCTGCCTTCTTTTCCGCTCTCCATCGACCTACGCCCACACGTGCCCGGGGAGAAAACCGTCCGCGTCCCGCTGGGTCGACCACCCAACGAGACAGCGCGGCCGAACACCAGGTTCGGCGCGAAGCGGACGGCGGGGAGAAGCACGCGGAACTCGACAGCCCCGTCATTTACAGAGGGGGTGGCGGCCACAGGGATGTGGCCGCGCTGGGAACGATTTATTTTTGCCAGGGAGGCCCCCGAGCATGGATGCTCAATCTACGTTCGTCGTCGTGCGGAAGTCGGGCAGCGTCTTCCATCTCTCACGCGTCAATCAAGCCAAGGCCGCACCTCGACCCAACCCGGGTTGGGCTGCCTCGCTGGCCAAGCGACTGTTGATGGCGGCCTGCGCCGTCGGAGCCTGCTGTTCGCTCGGCGCCAGTCAGCGCTCGGCGAACTTCATTGTCTCGGCGCCGACGCCGCAAATCGCCCAGCAAATTGCCCAGGCGGCCGAGCAATATCGCAAGCAATTGGCCGTCGAGTGGCTGGGACGCGAAATGCCCACCTGGGCCGAGCCGTGTCCGATCACCGTACAAGTCGGAAACAATCTGGGAGCGGGTGGAGCGACCAGCTTCATGTTCGAGCGGGGCGAAGTCTATGGCTGGCGGATGACGATCCAAGGTTCGCTGGAGCGGATTCTGGATTCGGTGCTGCCGCACGAGGTGACCCACACCGTCTTTGCCACCCACTTCCGCTGCCCCCTGCCCCGCTGGGCTGACGAGGGAGCCTGCACCACGGTGGAACACGTCAGCGAACGGACCAAGCAGCAGGTGATGCTCGTCGATCAACTGCGGACCGGCCGCGGCATCGCCTTTGGCCAGATGTTCGCCATGAAAGAATATCCGCACGACGTCATGCCTCTTTATTCGCAGGGCTACTCGGTCGCCCGGTTTCTGATCGCCAACGGCGGCAAGCAGAAGTTCTTGGAATTTCTGCGCGACGGCATGAAGGACGAGAACTGGTCGCGGGCAGTTCAAGCCCGCTATGGATATGCGGACCTGGCAGCGCTGCAAGGAACGTGGCTCGACTGGGTGCGGCAAGGGAGCCCGGCACTGGATCGTGCGCCGGCTGGGCAGGACAATCTGTTGGCCTCGAATGATCGTCGCTCGCGTCCCTCGCCCAATCTGATCTATCGCGGCGCGAGCCCGCCCCCCGATTTTGAACCGGTCGGTGCCCCGCCCGAAGCGCAGCCGCCCGTAGTGGCACCGCGCGAGATTGGTCCGACTCAGTTGGACGCCGCTGGCCGCCCAAGTCCGGCGGCAGCGACCGATCGGACCGTGACGAGTCGCGGCACGGCAGGGAGCAGCTTGGGCTGGCACGCGCCGGGAGCCAGACGAGTTCAGGCCTCGGACGCCGACGAGTTGGCGAGTCGCGACGCATCGGCAGTCGGCCCGCTCGAATCGGTCGGGGCTGAAAGCGACGCCAGCCATCAGGTGACGCGGCCGCAAGGACCTGAGCAGGCGCGGCAGATCATCATCGAATGGAGCAAGAACCATCCTGCCGCCGCACCGGCCGGCGGTGCGCAGCCAACTGCCAACGCGCAACCAAGCGCCAATGCGCAGCCGGCAGCTAGGACCGCGATCCCCGGCGGCACCGCGAGCGTCTACAACCAAACGGCGGTGCGCTAGCGCGAGGCGCCTGCGATCGACGTTGTGACGGTCTCGCGGATATCTGCGCTTCTTGGCGGGGTGGCGGCCTGTCCCCCTCGCTTGCGCGTCGGGTTAGTGTGATCCCCGCCTTCCTCGTACCTCTAGCCTGTGGCCTGTAGCCTTCCCTATGGTTCCAGATAGAACAGGTAGACGCGGGTCAGGTGGAAGAAGACCGGGGCGGCGAAGCAGATCGAATCGATGCGGTCCAAGACTCCGCCGTGGCCGACGACCAGCGTGCCGTAGTCTTTGACGCCGCGGTCGCGCTTGATGGCCGACATCACCATGCCGCCGGCAAATCCCATCACGGAAATGACCAGCGACAAGGCGGCGGCGTGCCAGGGTTTGAAGGGCGTCGCCCACCAGAGGGCGGTTCCGACCAGGGTGGCGCTGGCGATGCCGCCAACGAAGCCTTCCCAAGTCTTGTTGGGGCTGATTTGCGGAGCGATCACGCGGCGGCCGATCAGTTTCCCCCAGGCATATTGGAACACGTCGTTCATCTGGACGACGAGCACAAAGAAGAAGAGCAGCCGGGCATTCTGTCCGATGCGATCGGGGCCCGGGGTTGGCAGGTAGAGCAGCGCCGGAGCGTGGCTCAAGCAATAGACGCTGACCATCAAGCCGGCCTGAATCTTGGCCGTCCGCTCCAGAAACCGTTTGTAGTCGCCCGACAGCGCCACGCGCGAGGGAATGAACAGAAAGGCATAGACCGGAATCAGCACGGTGTAAAATTCGTACTGATTCCGGCCGACCAGCACGTACTGAAGCGGAGTGAAGACAAAGAAGACCCAGGAGAGCGTGCGGTGATCGCCGAGCCGGGTGGGGGTGAGCGTGATGAATTCGCGGAGGGCCCAAAACGAAATCAGACCGAACAACAACACCGTCGTCGGACGCGACCAGCTTCCCAGCGCAAAGGCCGCGGCCAGCACCGTGCACATCAGCCACCAGGAGCGGATGCGGTTGTTGAACGTCTCGACCGCGGCGGCGTTCAGCTCCCCCTGCTGCTTCAGATATTGACCGATGGCGGTGGCCGCGATCAGCATCGTCAGCACGCCCCCCATCAAACCGATGGTCTTCAGATTGTCCATGTCATAAATCCTTGAGCCGGCGCACGGCCTCGCGCGCGCGGCGGAGAAAGTCGCTCTTCGGTTCCCCCGCCTCGAGCCACATCGGCGGACCGAAACTGATGCAGCTTAGCAGCGGGACGGGCAAGAACTCGCCCCGCGGCAGCACCCGGTTCAAATTGTCGATGTGGACCGGCACCAGTTCCAGGTCGGGCCGTTTTTTCGATAGATAATACAGCCCGCTCTTGAATTCGCCGATCTCGGTGCCGGCGTTGCGCCCCCCTTCGGGAAACAGAATCAGCGAGTAACGATCGCCGATCTCGCGCAGGATCAGATCGACCGGGCTTTGATGGACTTTGATGTCGGTGCGGTTGATCAGCAGAGCGTTGAAGGTGCGGGCGAGATAGGGCCGCACCCACCCCTTTTCCCAATAGTCCTTGGCCGCCACGGGCCGCACCAGCGCTCGCAATTCGCCGGGCAGCGACGACCAGATGACGATCGGATCGAGATGGCTGGTGTGGTTGGCGAAGTAGACGCGTTGGCACGTGTCGGGCTGACAATCGATCCAGCGAGCGGTGGCTCCGCTGAGCAACCGTGCCGCGGTGGCCAGCAGCGTGCCGGTCATCTTGTCGGTCGTGGCGCGCATGGCGCCGGGACTGGCAGGCATCAGGTGAGGCACTTCGGCCTGCCGTCGTTCGCGTCTCGGCGGTTGGTCGGCGGGGCCATTCAATCGGGGGGCCATCCAGAAGATCGTAGAGTGTCCGCGCGGACGGCGGGTGCGACCTGTTATCGATTCTCGGCTCGCCTCCCGTCCACCAACCCGACGCCACCCGCGTAAACGGCGGGTGCCCGCGAGGGGCTTCGTCGCGTCTCCCTCGCCCAGCGCTTCGGGTTAGTCGTATTTCTCTCGCCGAGCGCTTCGAGTGAGTGTTGTGTGCGCCGCAATGCGTCCTAGATCGCATCATAACGTGCGCGAGTGGGACGAGCAAAACCGCCTGCCGTGCGCCGTGTTACAACCGTCACGTTGCTTGCAATCGGTCGAGCCCGACGCTGATCGCCCCCGCGGCCGGCAAGCCATTTTCAGCCTGGCCGGCGCTTTTCGCTGCCCGACATCCAGGCTGGCCGGTCGCCGGCCGCCGGCAGCTTGATGATGATTGCCCGCTCGATTGCCTTATGCCCCAAGAGCTCGTCCATGGCGGCCTGGGGCGGAGCCTGATCGAGGTTCAAGACGCCGATCGCTTCGCCCCCCTTGCTGGCCCGGCCGACGGCCATTTGGCCGATGTTGATCTTGTAGCGGCCGAAGATCGTGCCGACGATGCCGATGATGCCCGGCACATCGTGATGATGAAAGACCAACAAGATGCCGTCGAGGTACGCGTCGAGTCGATAATCGTCCAACTGGACCAGCCGCAGCATGTCGAGGCCGAAGGTCGTGCCGGCCGCCTGGTGGACGTGGGTTTCGGTGGTGACGCCGGCGGCGACCATCGAGCTGAAGGCTCCCTTGTCGCCGCGTGTCTGCTCGATCAATTCGATGCCCCGTTCGCGGAGCAGCACTTCGGCATTGACGATATTGATCTCTTGATCGAGCGCCTGTTCCAGCAGACCGGCGGCAAAGGCGGCCGTGATCAGCCGGGTGTTCTTGCCGGCCACTTCGCCGCGATAGTTGAGCGTGCAGCGCTTGATCGAGCTGCTGGCGAACTGCGCGAGCAGCAAACCGAGCCGATAGGCGACGTCGAGATAGTTGCGCACGTCGGCCAGAATCTTGGGATCGATCGGCGTGAAATTGACCGCGTGGCGAATCGTGCCGGTGGTCAGATAGTCGAGCAACAAGTTGGCGCCTTCGACCGCGACCTGCGTTTGTGCCTCTTCCGTGCTGGCTCCCAAGTGGGGAGTGCAGAGGACGTTGGGCATGCCGAACAGCGGGCTTTCGGTGCAGGGCTCGACGGTGAATACATCGAGCGCCACCCCACCCAGCCAGCCGCTCTTCAGGCCGGCGACCAGTGCCGTCTCGTCGTAGATGCCGCCGCGAGCGCAATTGATCAGCCGGGCTCCTTTGCGCATCCGTTGGATCTGCGGCGTGCCGATCAGGTTTTTGGTTTCATCCGTCAGCGGCGTGTGGACCGTGAGATAGTCGACACGCGGCAGCATGTCGTCGACCTTGGGAACGAGCTCCACGCCGAGCTCTTGCGCCCGCGCATTGGAAAGGAAGGGATCGTAGCCGACGACGTGCATGGCAAACGCGCGGGCACGTTCGGCCACGGCCTGGCCGACGCGTCCGAGGCCGACGATGCCGAGGGTCTTTTCGCCCAACTGCGAGCCCATGTAGCGGTTGCGGTCCCACTTTCCCTCGATCAGACTTTGATAAGCCGGGGCAATGTTGCGCGACAGGGCGAGCATCATGGCGATCGTGTGCTCGGCCGTGCTGAGCGTGTTGCCGGCCGGCGTATTCATGACCACGATGCCCAGCCGGGTGGCCGCCCGCGAATCGATGTTGTCGGTGCCGACGCCGGCCCGCACGATGGCCTTGAGGCGATGATTTCCTTCCAGGGCGTCGGCGGTGATTTTGACGCCGCTACGGCAAATGGCGCCGTCGAACTCGGCCAATGCCGAGCGCAGCGCGTCCCCTTTCAAGCCGGTGCGAACTTCGTACTGGACGCCCGGGGCCTTGGCCAGCAAATCGAGCCCTTCCTGGGCCAACGTGTCGAGAACAATGACTTTGGGCATGGGTCTGTGTGCGTTTTTTTGGATGAAGAGTCCTACGCGGAAACTGAAAGTCTGGCAAAATGTTCGCCGGGCCGACAGGGGGCTGCCCAAATTTAGAACGCCGAGGGGCAATCCGCCGCGGTTTTTCGCCGTTTCCGGCTCCTGAAAAGGCTTGAGGCGTGAGTCCCGAGGCTTGACGGCGAGTCCTGAACCGGTGGCCTCTAGCCTCTGGCCTCTTTCAATCCTTGCCGGCCGCCATGGGCCGTGGATCCTGGAGGACTCGGCCGGCGGCGGCCACGGCCGAGCCGAGCGTGACACGGTGGCCCAAACTGGCCAGAACGAGTTCGAGTGCGGCCAAAGTCCCCAAAATGTCGAAGGGGTCGATCGCTCCAAAGTGCCCAATGCGAAAAATCTGCCCTTTGAGCTTGTCTTGACCCCCGGCCAGCTTGATGCCGAACCGCTCCTCCAGCGCGGCCAAAAGCTGCGCCGTCTCGATGCCCGGCGGCGTGCGGACCGCCGTCAAACCGGCGGCCGGCCGCTCGGCAAACAGCTTGAGCCCCAGCGCCGCCACCCCTGCCCGCGTGGCTTGGGCCAGCACCGCCGAGCGAGCCCAAACGTGCTCGATCCCCTCGGCGCGAATCTGCCGCAAGTTTTCGGCCAGCCCGGCGACGAGCGTGATCGCCGGCGTCCAAGGCGTTTCGGCACTGGCGAGCATCTGGCGATAGTGTTTGAGGTTGAAATAGAAGGCCTGCGGCTGAATGCTGTCGATCTGCCGCCAGGCTTTTTGGCTGACCGCGACGAAGGCCAGGCCGGGCGGCAACATCAGCGCCTTTTGGCTTCCCACGACCAACAGGTCGATGTTCCAGCGATCGGTATAGCAAGGCGTGCTGACGGCGCCGCTGATGGCGTCGACCACCAACAGGGCGGGCAAGCCGTGCACCAGCCGGCCGATCGTTTCGATGTCGTGCTCGACCCCGGTGCTGCTTTCCAGCAGCGTGGCAAAAACCGCGTACGCGTCGGGATGCTTCGACAATAGCTGCGCCACGTCGGCTGGATCGACTGCCGAGCCCCAGGGAATTTCGTGCCGCACCACCTCGATGCCGAACGCCTGGCAGATGTGGGTCCACCGTCGCGCAAAGACGCCCCCTTCCAAGACGATCGCCTTGCCGCCGCGCGGCACCGTGCTGGTGACGGCCGCCTCCATTCCGCCCGAGCCGGAAGCGGTCAGCACGATCACGTCGCCCGTGGTTTGCAGAACGTACTTCAGTCCGTCGAGGACTTCGGCCATGATCGCCTTGAACTCGGGCGAGCGATGATGGATCACCTCGCGGGCCATCGCCAGTCGGGCCCCCTCGGGGACCTGCGTCGGACCGGGCGTCAGCAGATGTTTTTTCATGAGAGGCTACAGGCTAGAGGCTACAGGTAAGAAAGGCGCAGGGTACCGTCAGCACATTGCCACCGCTGTTCGTTGCTGAAACCAGCGGTCATTGTAATCGCCTGCGGGCGACCGCGAAATCAGGCGATTCGCATCCTGCTTTTGTTTCTCATCTCACGGGGTTGTAGAATCGATTCGCGGTCAGGGGTTCGACACAGCGCGAAGGGATCGGGATGGGTTGGTCATTGCGTGATCGTTGGCGGTTGAAACGAGAACATCTCGTCTGCGCCCTGCTGCTGTTGGCCGTGGCATTTATTTACGGCCAAACGCTCCACCACGATTTTGTGATGACCGATGATGGCGAGTTTATCTACGAGAATCCGAAGGTTCTCGCCGGCCTGACGGTCAGCGGTTTTCGCTGGGCGATGACGAGCGGAACCTATGGCGAGTGGACGCCGCTGGCGACCCTTTCCCATATGCTCGATTGTCAACTGTGGGGGCCGAGCCCCGGCCCGCAACATGCAATCAACGTGCTGCTGCATGCGGCATCGTCGGTCATCTTGTTTTTGGCACTCTTGCGGATGACGGGCGCCTTCTGGCCGAGCGCCTGGGTGGCGGCCGTGTTTGCCGTTCATCCCTTGCACGTCGAGTCGGTTGCCTGGATCTCTGAGCGGCGCGACGTATTGAGCGGTTTCTTTTTCATGCTCGTGCTGTGGACCTATGCCCGGTACGCCGAGGCCCCCTCGTCGACTCGGTATTTGGCGGTCGCCGGACTGTTTGCACTCGGCCTGCTGTCCAAACCGATCATTGTCACGGCGCCGGCGGTGCTGTTGCTGTTGGACGATTGGCCACTGGGCCGGTTTGCCGGGGGTACGGCTGCCGCGGGCCGGCTGGTGCGCGAGAAGCTGCCCCTGTTTTTGATGTCGGCCGCGACGTGCTGGATCGTTCTGTTGACGCATGCGTCGCAACAGGCGCACAGCCTGCTTGTGCGGCGCGCGTTGCCAACCCGACTGGTCGATGGGCTGGGAGCGTATGGCAATTATCTGTTGACCTCGATCTATCCGACCCGCCTGGCTCCTTATTATCCCAACACTTTGGAGGGCCCCTCTTCGACGTTGGTGGCGCTTGGGCTGCTTGCGCTGGTGCTGACCGCCGTCGCCTGGTTTCGCCTGCGCCGCTCTGCGCCTTATATTCCGATCGGTTGCCTGTGGTTTTTGGGAATGCTCGTGCCGGTCATCGGCGTGGTCCAGATCGGCAACATCTCGTATGCCGATCGGTATACCTATCTCAGTCAAATTGGCCTGGCAATTGCCGTCGCCTGGGGAGTGGCCAACGCCAAGTGGTGGTCTCATGCGCTGCCGACGACGGCCGGGCGCCGATCGGTGCTGCTGGCCGCGGCCTGGGCGCCGGTGGTGCTGCTGTCGATCGTGGCCTTTCGCCAGGCGTCGCATTGGCACGATGACGAGTCGTTATGGACCCATGCGATTTCGAGCGACCCGAACAATTTGTTGCCGCGATTCAATCTCGGCCGCACCTACCTTGGCGCCGGCAAGTTTGCGCTGGCGATTCGTGAGCTGCGCGAGGCCACCGCCATCCGCTCGATCGACGTACACATGATGTCGGAGACGCAGGCCTTGTTGGGCAGAGCTTTGACCGACCAAGGGAAACTCGACGAGGGATTGCTGCATTACCAGTTGGCGGTCGACATCGAACCGACGAGCGACATCGCCCGCGGAAATCTGGCCCGCGCGCTCGACAGCGTCGGAAAGCACTCTCAGGCGATCGTCGAGTGGCGCGAGGCGATCCGGTTGATTCCCTCGGGACCGGCGCGCGCGACGCCCGAGGCGATCGACGGACTGACCAGCGCCGCACATGCCGCTCTGGCGGCGTCGCTGCTGGCTGACGGCAACGCGCCCGAGGCGATCGACGAGTGCGAACGGGTTTTACGCGAGCGGCCCCGTCGGGTCGAGGTGATTACGCTGTTGGGCAGCGCGTTGGTCGCCGCCGGCCGCGCCGACGAGGCGATCCCGCGATTCGAGCAGGTACTTTGGATCGAGCCTTTGAACGCCGACGTTCACATGCGCCTGGCAGCGGTCTTGTGCGACCGCGGCCGCCCGGCCGACGCGTTGACCCATTTGGATCAGGCGATCGAGCTGGAAGGCAACCCAGTGGCGATGCGGCAAGCGGCGTGGTTGCGCGCCACGAGTGCCGAGCCCGGAGTCCGGGACGGTGCCAAAGCTGTCGCATTGGCGAATCGATTGATCATGCTCAATGAATCGGATCCGCATGCCTTCGATACCCTCGGCGCCGCGTTGGCCGAGACGGGCGATTTCGCAGGGGCCGCCACAGCGGCTGCCAAAGCTCGCGACCTTGCGCTTGCGGCCGGTGACGCCCCTCTTGCCGAGTCGATCCGCGAGCGCATCGATCTCTATCGCCGGCAGGTGCGGTATCGGGAGTAGGCGGGAATAGGCTAGAGGCCGGGATAGGCTACAGGCTAGAGGCTAAAGGCCAGAGGTGAGAGGCGAAACGCAAGTCCAGAGAAGTGCACACGAGGGCTCCGCGAGCTTCCGAATTCTTCCGACCTCTAGCCTGTGGCCTCTAGTCTCTAGCCTATCTGCGCGCGTACCTCTAGCCTCTGGCCTGTGGCCTCTAGCCTGTTGAAAAAAAGGATGGCGTGCCGCTGCCGCTGGGGGGACCCGGGGCAATTACGCGGGAGCTACTTGATTAAGGCGCAAGGCAAAAAGGGTTTCAACCGCTCAGGCCGAGCTAACCCACAGTCGATGTGGTGACGAACCACACGCTGCAAGATGGCGCTCTCACACGGGCATCAATCGTCCCGTTAACCCGACGGTCGTCGGCCAGGAGTCCCAAACCTCCATTGCTAGGTCCAGCGGCAACGCCATAGGAGCGATCCCCACCGCATTCGCACTATCTTCCTTTGACTTCAGCGGCGTGCATCGCTCATGGTCACCGCAGGACAGTAGTTGGATGGGGAAGA